>ENA-OQDA01000004-OQDA01000004.1-human-gut-metagenome-genome-assembly--contig:-NODE-4-length-183111-cov-18.965270_pt1 | contig 183111 bp, 158 predicted proteins | sample MGYA00242771_ERZ504603 | MGnify/ENA primary metagenome ERZ504603 (study PRJEB26092, sample SAMD00036328) | human gut metagenome | host: Homo sapiens | study: EMG produced TPA metagenomics assembly of...
AAGCAGCTCCGGATGTAGGGGCATGTGGAGGAAGTACGATAATAGCAATAGAGGAGATAGGAAATATGTTTCAAAGAATGCAGGATTCATTTGTGCTGTTGCTCAACAATACTTTGTCATATATGAAGGGAAGAAAATCATCCATAGATACAAAGGAAAATAATGCGGCACAGAAGGCAGGAGGAAGGTAAGAACAAATGACAAGAGACTTCTCAGAAAAAGCAAAGCAGAAGCTTGAAGGCTATGCGGATGATGCCGCAGCTTCATCCACATGGGGAAAGATAAAGGACTGGTTTTCGGACAGGGGAATGGATTTCCAGAGCTGGACAGGAAAGCTCGGAATAGAAAACTATATAAACGACGTGGATACATACCACCAGAAGATAATAGACAAGAATAATGCCACTAAAAAGAAGATAGACACTATATTTTCAAATGTGCAGTCAGTGGATACAAAAAGCATGGCAGCCATGAACAGACAGATAACGTGCGGCAATAACATAATAAAACTCATAAATGACCTTGCAGCATCAATAAGCCCGGACGGCGGAAACCTGGACATGGCAGGAATGAAGGGGACGCTTGATGCGGATGCTGCGAGAATAAAAAATCCTGAATCAGCAAAGAGTGAAAAGACCGAGAAGGAAAAGCTCGGCGCAGGTGATACATCATGCAAAAAAAGCAGTGATCCTGTAAACTTAAGCACTGGAAACTTCATCTATGACCATGAAGACATGCAGGCAGGCGGAGAGATACCGCTTTCATTTCACAGATACTACAACTCAAAGGATACCGGCACCGGCACAATGGGCAGCTGTTTCCTTCACAATTATGAAATGGAAGTGCAAAAGCAGCCGGACCAAAAAGCGGCGGTGCGCATGCATGACGGACAGTTTTACTACTTTGCGGAAACAGACACAGGCTATGTGGCGGAAAACGCGGCGATGGGGCTTTTGGAAAGGACGGAAGACGGCTATAAGCTTACATGCCATCCGGGCATGGATGCCGTGTACTTTGATGAAAACGGAAAGGCGGCAAGACAGGAAAACACAAACAAAAGGGGAATCACATTTATCCGTGATGAAAGAGGAAGGCTGGCAAAGGCAGAAACCGATACAGGAAGCTTCCTTGAGTATGCATATAACAGTGAAGGCATGCTCATGGAAGTCACAGATCATGTGGGCAGAAAGGTAAAGCTTGAGTATGACGGAGGCATGTTAAAGACAGTCACGACACCGTCAGGAGCAGTGTACACATACAGCTACGGAGACAACGGAAGGATAACGGAGACAGTAAATGCAAGAAATGTCACGGCCGTAAGGAACAGATACGACAGCCTGTTCAGGGTGACACACCAGGAGTTCCCGGACGGCGGCACGATGGACTTTGAGTATGATGACAAAAACAGCCGCGTCACACTCACGGAAAGAAACGGAAGCCGGATAACATACGTGCATGACAGCCGGTACAGAAATACAGCCACGCTGTATGAGGACGGAACAAGGGAAAAATACCTGTACAATGACAGGAACCAGTGCATCTGCAGGACAGACAGGAACGGCCACACCGTGCGCATGTCATATGACAGCAGGGGAAACCTGACCCAGACAGTGGATGCGGGAAAGCGCCGAATAAACTTCACGTATGACATTTTCAACAACCTTACCAGTCTGAGCATCAACGGAAGGACAAGGCTAAAAAACCACTATGATTCAAAGGGAAACCTGACAGGCACGACGGATGCACTCGGAAACCGGACGACGATAAAAAATGATGTATTCGGAAGGGCAGAAAAAATCACATATGCAGACGGAAGCAGCACTGAGCTTTCATATGACCGCAGAGGCAACATCACGGCAGTAACGGATGGAAACGGCAACAGCACGTCATATGAATATGACCTTTTAAACAGGGTGATAAAAACAACGGACGCAAACAACAATGGGATACATTTCAGCTATGATGCGTCAGACAGAATCAGCACAGTAACAGACGCACTTGGAAATGTCAGGAAATACACTTACAATCGCGGGGGAAGGTGACAGGCCTTACGGATTTCGACGGAAAGACAGTATCCTTTGACTACAATGACCTGGGAAAAAATCAGCGCATACACGGACAAGGAAGGATACCGTGCAGAGATTGCATACGACAGGATGTGGAACGTAAGCAGCATAAAGTCACCGGACGGTGGAATACAGCGGTTCATATACGACAGCGACAACAGGCTTAAAGAGCATACGCTGCCTATGGGTGGAAAAATCAGGTATGCATATGATGAGGCAGGAAACCTGCTGTCCGAAACGGATGCAGCCGGAAACACTGCCAGGTATGCATATGATGAGGCAGACAGACTGGTGCGCATGGAAGCGGCAGACGGGGCAGTAACCACTTTCGGTTATGATCATGAGGGAAATCTTGTATCGGAAACCGATGCGCTGGGGCATGTGACAGAATATACTTATGATGATCTGGGGAGAAGAACGGGTGTCATGGATGCAGCCGGAGCAGTAACAGGAATTATTTATAATGAGGCTGGAAATGTTGCTGAGATACGCTATCCGAACGGAAGCAGAACCATGTATGCTTATGAAAGAGGCGGAAGGATAAAGAGCGTGCTCTATCCGGACGGCTCAGGGGGAAAGCTATGCATATGATGCAGCCGGAAACATGACTGACAGAACGACAAATGCAGGGGAGCACTGGCATTACAGCCATGATGCACTTGACAGGATAATAGCCATCACAAACCCGGCAGGAGGGGTGGCGAAGTTTACCTACGATGCATTAGGACGTGTCACGAAGGCAGAAGATGAGAATGGGAATACCACGTGTTACGAATACACCCCGAACGGAAACCTTGCAAAAGTAACGGATGCCTTAGGGAATGAGACCTTCTATCAGTATGATGCCATGGGACACCTGACACAGAGCAGCTGTACCGGAGCAAATGGGGAAGAACCACAGAATACCACCTATACCTGGGATAAGGAAGGCCATGTACTGGCAGTGACAGACCCGCTTGGAGATGTGGAGCGCTACACTTATGACCCAGCTGGAAGAATGAAAGCGAAGGTGGATAAAGATGGCTATGAAACTGCCATAAGCTATGGAGCAGACGGACAGGCAGAAGAAATCCGTTACATATCAACTCGTTTTCGTATGTCGAGCTCGACCGTTTGGCACACCGTCGCTCATTACGCGCATCACCAACGATATCAATCAGGTCCAGCTCGCCATCGCGCTCGCGATTCGCCAACTCACACGCTTTCCGCTTCTTGCAGTTGGCTCCATGGTGGCGGCCCTGCTCATCGATGCCAAGCTCGGTCTGATTTTCCTGATTTCAACGCCTCTCATTGGGGCGATCTTTTGGTTTGTGATGGCGCGTTGCATCCCGTATTTCAAGTGCATGCAACGGCAGCTCGACCAGATTGGCCTGGTTACGCGCGAGGGTCTGTCGGGGGCGCGCGTCATGCGCGCGTTTGTACGTGAGGACTACGAGCGAGAGCGCTTTTGCCACACCGCGGTTGACCAGGCGAACACCGCCATCGCCGTTGGACGTCTGTCCAACGTGCTCAACCCGGCGACATTTCTCGTGATGAACTTGGCTGTCTGTGCAATCCTATGGGTCGGCGGCATCCAGGTAAACGTGGGCGCGCTCACGCAGGGTCAGGTCATGGCGTTCGTGAACTACATGACGCAGACGCTGCTTGCCATTGTCTATGTGGCGAATTTGGTGGTCGTGTTCACCAAGGCGAGCGCGAGCGCCGGGCGTATCGAGGAAGTGCTCGCGTGTGAGCCGAGCATGTGCGATGCCGCCGAGCGGGCTGGCGGGGACGATACCGGATCGGGGTGCACGGCGGGAGCTGTTGGCGAGGCGGCCCCTGCTTGCGAGACGGCCCCCATTGGCACGACGAGCGATGTGCTCTCCGGAGGCTTTGATCCGAGCGTCCCGGCGATCAGACTTTCCGGCGTCTCTTTTGCCTATCCGGGCAGTGCGGAGGACGCGGTGCACGACGTGGCGCTCGAGGTTCCACGCGGCGGCACGCTCGGCGTGATCGGCGGTACGGGCTCCGGCAAGTCGACGCTGGTGAGCCTTTTTCCACGTCTATACGATGTTGCGCGGGGTTCTGTTGAGGTGTTCGGCCGCGATGTTCGCGCGTGGCCGCTTGGGGAGCTGCGCCGCGCATTCGGTTTCGTTCCCCAAAAGGTCGAGCTGGTGAGTGGCACCATTCGGTCGAATCTTCTGTGGCGCGACCCGCTCGCCTCAGACGCTGATCTGTGGAGGGCTCTTAAGACCGCTCAGGCGGAGGACTTTGCGCGCGCTCTTCCCAAGGGCTTGGATGCGCCTGTCGAGGCGGGGGGAAAGAACTTCTCGGGCGGTCAGCGCCAGCGCTTGACCATTGCTCGTGCGCTTGTTGGCGCGCCACCACTGCTCATCATGGACGATTCGGCCTCGGCGCTCGACTTTAAGACCGATGCCGCGCTTCGCAGGGCGATTCGCATGCTCAGTGATGCTGATTCAAGCGTGACCACGGTGGTGGTGAGCCAGCGGGTGTCTTCGGTGCGCGGCGCCGACCTCATCTGCGTGATGCGCCATGGCCGTGCGGTCGGTGTGGGCACGCATGAAGAGCTTATGGCGACGTGCGAGGTGTATCGCGAGATCGCTGAGTCCCAGTTGTACTCGGATGCCGCTGCATCGGCGGCGGAGGAGGGGGGCGCACATGCCTAATCCGTATGCCTCCACGGCCGGAGCCTCCACCATCACGGCGACCGTATCGGGAAATGACAACCTGAATGATTTTCGCGATTCCCGCGGTGGCGGCAATTCCGACCGTGCGCAAAAGCCGATGGGGACGGCTCAAGTCGCTCGCCGCATCTTCGCCTACGTACGTCCGCATATCCTGCTGTTCGTGGCATCGTTCGTGTGCTCTGCGCTTTCCGTCGTGCTGCAGCTTTTCGTGCCCATATTGATCGGGCGTGCGATCGACCTGATTGTGAGTGCGGGAAGGGTGGACATGGCGGCGCTTGTGCCGCTGCTCGCGAGGCTTGCGGCAACCGTTCTCGCCGCAGCTGCGTTGCAGTGGGTGCAGGGTGTGTGCGTGAATCGGCTCTCTTACACCACCGTGTGCGATCTGCGCATCGAGGCGTATGACAAACTCACGCGCATGCCTCTCTCGCTCATCGACCGCCATCCCCACGGTGACTATATCTCGCGTGTGGTGAACGATGTGGATCAGGTGGGCGACGGTCTGCTGCAAGGTTTGACACAGCTGTTCAACGGCGTGGTGACGGTTGTCGCCACCCTCGCCTTCATGCTCGCGACCTCGGCCCCCATGGCGATTGTCGTTGTGCTCGTCACGCCGTTTTCTGTGCTCGCGGCGGGTGCCATGGCGCGGTTTGCGGGGAAGAGCTTTACCGCCCAAATGAGCATTCAAGGCGAGCTCTCGGCATATGTCGAGGAGTATGTGGGGGCGCAGCGCTTGGTGAGCGCCTTTGCGTATGGCGAGCGCGCGCAGGAGGGCTTTTCCTCCATTAACCGTAAGCTTTGCGCGGCGGGTGAGCGCGCTCAGTTTCTCAGCTCGCTTGCCAATCCGGGGACGCGCTTTGTCAACAATTGCATGTATGCCGTTGTGGTGGTTGTGGGCTTTGTGGGTGTGGTGACTGGTTTCCCTGCGGTGCTCACCGTTGGCGACGTGCAGGTTTTCCTGTCGTACGCGAATCAGTACACCAAACCGTTCAATGAGATTTCGGGTGTCGTTACTCAGATTCAAGGCGCTTTTGCTTCGGCACGCCGGGTATTCGCCCTGCTCGATGCTCCCGAGGATGACATGGGGGAGAAGCCATTCGACCTTGATTCGAACGACGGGGCAGCGATGGATTCCGCGCGCAACTCTGTCGTTTTGCACGACGATTTGGCTGCCGACCTTGGGGCCAGCCTTCAGGGTGGCCCCAAGGGCGACGTTGTCTTTGATCACGTCGACTTCTCCTATGAGCCCGACCACCCGCTACTCCAGGACATCTGCCTGCACGCGCGCCCGGGTATGCGTATGGCACTTGTGGGCCCCACGGGTTGTGGCAAGACAACGCTCATCAATCTGTTGCTGCGTTTTTACGATACCGATTCGGGCGAGATTCTCGTTGACGATAGGCCCATTGCCTCGTATTCCAGGGCGGACCTGCGGCGCATGTTCGGCATGGTGTTGCAGGAGAGCTGGTTGTTCGAGGGTACCGTACGCGACAATATTTCGTACGGTCGGCCGGACGCCACACGCGAGCAGGTGGAGGAGGCCGCACGCCGCGCCCGCGCCGATGCGTTCATTCGAGCTCTGCCCGACGGCTACGACACGGTGCTGCCCGAGAACGGCGGGTCGCTATCGCAAGGTCAGCGCCAGCTGCTCTGCATCGCGCGCGTCATGCTCTCCGACCCCGCCATCCTCTTGCTCGATGAAGCCACCAGCAGCATCGACACCCGAACCGAAATGCAGGTCCAGGCGGCATTCGACGAGCTTATGCAGGAGCGTACGAGCTTCGTGGTGGCGCATCGCCTGAGCACCATCCGCAACGCCGATTGCATTCTCGTGATGCGCGATGGCCACATCGTGGAACGTGGCACGCACGACGAACTGCTCGTCGCCGGAGGTTTCTACGCCGAGCTCTACAGCAGTCAGTTTGCGCCTGCCGAGTAATATCGTTCGCGCCTTCGTCTAGCGCAAGGGCGCGAACGGCGGAAAAACTTCGGTGAGTGGCAATCTTGTTGGACAAGATTTCCATTTCTGTGGAACCGTACACGCCATTCCTTAAAGCCCCTTGGTATTTCGTAATCTCCCGTATCCTGCAACCAGCTGCAGCACGCGAAGAATCGCCTCTTCGCATATGGTCAGTTCCCATATAGATTTCGGGAGGGAATGGGATGAACCTCGGCATTCAAGGTGCGATGAAGCGCTTCTCCGGCGCCATCATCAAGCCCGTCATGTTCCTCGCGGTCGCCGGTATCTTGCTGGCGGTGAGCGTTATCCTCAAGATGGAGGGCATGCCCGCGCCTGTGGTTATGCTCGGCCAGCTCATCTACACCTGTGTCAACTCCGGCGTGGTCGGCAACCTCGGCCTGATCTTCTGCATCGGCCTCACCTGCGCTCTCGCCAAGAAACGCGCCGGCGACGCGGCGGTCATCGCCGCCTCGACCTTCTTGGTCTTCCTGTATGCTAACAACGCCTGGCTCACCAACAACAACATGCTCATCGATCCCGCCGGCGGCCTGTATGGCACCGGTCAGGGCGTCGTCCTGGGTATCCAGGTCGTCGACATGGGCGTCTTCATCGGCATCATCCTCGGCTGCCTCAACGGCTGGGTGTTCAACAAGTTCTGCGACACCAAGTTCCCGGAAGTCTTCAGCACCTACGGTGGCACCAAGTTCGTCTTCCTCATCGCTATCTTCATCGCCGGCGTCCTCGGCGTCGTGATGTGCTACGTGTGGCCGGTTGTCAACGGCTGGATCAACGGCCTGCAGGATTTCATGTACGGTACCGGATACGCCGGCCAGTTCGTCTACGGCTTCCTGAACAAGCTCCTGATTCCCACCGGCATGCATCACCTGCTGTGGATGCCCTTCATGTACTCCGCCGTGGGCGGCACCGCGCAGATAGCCGGTGAGGCCTACGCGGGCTCCTACAACATCTTCATGGCCGAGCTCGGCAACGCCTCCGCAATTACCGCTATGGACCCGTCCATCCGCTTCAGCCTCCTCGGTTTCGGCAAGTGGTTCGGCACCGTCGGTACGGTCCTCGCCTTCATCTCGGTTGCCAAGCCCCAGCATCGTGCCCAGGTGCGTGCCATGCTCGTTCCCGCGGCGCTCGTCGCCATCCTCGCGGGCATCACCGAGCCCTTCGAGTTCATGTACCTCTGGGCGTCTCCGATCCTGTTCGTGGTCAACGCCGCCCTCGACGGCCTGTTCCAGTGCATCCTGTTCGCCTCGGGCTTCCGCGCGCTTCTCACGGGCTTCATCGAGACCGTTCCCGGTCTCATCGCCCTTCCCGCCGAGCTGTCTCAGTGGTTCATGGTGATTCCCGTCGGTGCCGTGGCGATCGTCGCCTGGTTCCTCGTCTTCCGTTTCCTCATCCTCAAGCTCAATCTGGTTACCCCGGGTCGCGAGGACGATGACGAGCTTCTCGACGAGGCCGATGACCCTTCGAGTGCGGCCCTCGCCTCGGGCATCTCCCCTGAGAGCGTCCAGGTCATCATCGATGGCCTCGGCGGTGCGGCGAACATCAAGAGCGTCATGAATTGCTTCACCCGTCTGCGCGTCGACGTGGAGGACATGTCCCTCGTCGACGAGGACAAGATCAACGAGTACAAGAACTCCGGCATCGTCCACGGCGGTCCGAACAACATCCAGATCGTCATCGGTCTGAAGGTCCAGGACGTGACTGAGGCCGTGAAGGCCGCCCTCGGCATCAAGGACGAGTGGTCCCAATCGCCGAGTTTCCGGCCGGGTGCGCAGCCCTCTGCGCCCGCACCCGGCGCTCCACCCACGGTAATCATGGGGCGCGCGCCCGAATCTGAACGGACGCGTGATACAAGGGCGCGTGCCATCGCGCCCCGTCCCAAGGCATAGGTCAGAACTTACAAGGAGAAGAAAGACCATGAGCAAAGAGCAGTTTGTCGTCACCATCGTCGGCGGCGGTTCCCGTTACACCCCCGGCATCCTCAAGATGCTGGTCGCCGAGAAGGATCGCTTTCCGCTGTCCAAGGTCGTCCTGTACGATAACGAGTACGAGCGCAACGCCAAGATCGGCGAGTACGGCCGTATCTTGATGAGCGAGTACTACCCCGAATGCGAGGTCGTGGACACCACCGATCCCGAGACCGCCTTCACCGGCATCGATTTCGCCTTCATGCAGATCCGCGCCGGCCGCCTGAAGATGCGCGCCTCCGATGAGCACATCGCCCTCAAGCATGGTTGCATCGGCCAGGAGACCTGCGGAGCCGGCGGCTTCGCCTACGGCATGCGCTCCATCCCCGCCGTCTGCGACATCATCAAGGACATCCGCAAGTACTCGCCCGAGGCCTGGGTCCTCAACTACTCCAACCCCGCCGCGATCGTCGCCGAGGCCACCAAGCGAGTCTTCCCCGGAGACAAGCGCATCATCAACATCTGTGACATGCCGGTCGGCATCATGAACCAGTACGCGGATGAGCTCGGCGTCCCCCGCAACTCCATCGAGGCCCGCTACTTCGGTCTTAACCACTACGGCTGGTTCACCGCGATCCTCGACAAGAAGACTGGCGAGGATTACCTGCCTCGCCTGCGCGAGATCTTCTCCGAGGACCTGCCCGAGGACGCCTTCTCCGACATCGATCCCAGTTGGTCCGCCACCTTCCACTTCATGCGCAAGATGGTCCGCGAGTGCTCCGACGGCATGATGCCCAACACCTACCTGCAGTACTACCTGTACCGCGATCACATGCTCGCCCACGAGGACCCCAACCACACCCGTGCCGACGAGTGCATGGAGGGCCACGAGAAGCAGATCTTCGAGATGGTCGAGGAGGTCATCGCCAACGGCAAGCTCGAGGGCACCAAGCACGCCTTCACCATCGAGAGCCTCAAGGACGACGACCACGCCTCCTACATCGCCGACCTGGCCTACGCCATCTCGCACAACACGCATGACGTGTTCCTGTGCATGACCGAGAACACGGGCATCATCCCCAACTTCTCCGAGAGTGCCATGGTCGAGGTTCCCTGCATGATCGGCGCGAACGGCGTGGAGCCCCTTAACGTCGGCGAGATCCCGACCTTTCAGAAGGGCTTGCTCGAGAACCAGTTCGCCTACGAGAAGCTCACGGTGGACGCGTGCCTGGAGGGCAGCTACCGCAAGGCCCTCGACGCGTTGACCCTCAACCGCCTGGTGGGCGACACCGATCGCGCCCGAGCCCTTCTCGACGACTACATCGAGGCCAACAAGGGTTACTGGCCCGAGCTGAACTAGCTCATGAGGGCGCGGGGTCGCGTTCCCCTCGACACGGCACGGAGTCGATGGGGGCGGCCTCGCGCCTTTTTGCCCGGTGGGCGCCGTCCCAAAGAGGGGAATCTGCAATGAACAAGGTGCGCGACCTTTGGAACCAATACGAATGTCTGGCGCCCAGGCGCAAGGTGGGGATCGCCCTGGAGATCGCGGCAGGCATCTGGTACCCTCTCGCGGGCATCGTCCTGTGGCTGTTCTTCAAGATCCGCAAGTCCGCGCCCGTGTTCAGGGCAGCGCCGCTTTCCGGCGCCGTCCTCTCCCTCGCGCTCTTTACGGTACAGTTCTTCGTGGGTGCCGCACTTACCGCATAGTCATATGGGTAATTCGGGGCGCCGGGGGCACACCGCAGTCGAAGGGGCAGGGCACATGGTCGGGTTGACGCCGCTTGAGCGTGACATCATCCAATTGCTCACGCAGCATATCTCCTGCAACGAGGAGATTTCCCTCACCGAGCTCGCCGAGGAGTGTCATGTTGCGAAGAGCACCGTGGTCAAGGCGGTTCAAAAGCTGGGATACGGCGGATTCGGCGATCTGACGTACAACATCCGCCTGAACGCCCAGAGCGCAGGCGGCCTTCTTCCCCGCAGACCCGTCTCAGGTGATGTAGATGACCAGGTCGACCGGCTCTCCCGCCTGCTCTGGTCCTGCCGGGACAAGCACAGCATCCTGTTCTCCGGCGACCATCGCATCGGGGCGCCGCTCTCGTCGTACATGTGCCGCAAGCTCGCCATGTTCGGGATCTTCGCGAGTGCGTCCTATGACTACCTCATGGTCGAGCACCATGCCCTCGACCCGGGGACGGCGATATTCTTCTTCCACCGAGAGCTGCCGGGGCGAGCGAATTGGGGCCAGACCTCCGGGTACGGCGAGGGGATGCTGCGCGCCGCGCGCGATGCGGGATTCTCAATCGTGGCGTTTTCCGACGACCCGGAAAAGTCGACACGAGTGCAGGCTGATCTTTGCATCGCGATTGATAGTCGGGATGATGCGGGCGGGGATCTATACATGACGCGCGTTCTTATGGTGTTCGAGATGGCTCTCGCGCGCATTTCAAAGGGGCTGTAATGCTGCAGGATAACGAGCGGATCGTGTATGCGGCCGTGCGGGACTTTGCCAAGAGGGGAGAGCGACCGACCATCGCCGCTGTTGCGCGCATGACTGGCGTGCCGCGTTCGAGCGTCGCACACGTCGCTGATACGCTTGGCTATCATGGCTGGATTGATTTCACTACGCAACTCGTTAGGTACTTCTCCTCGTTTCAACGTGAGGATGCACTTTCCGATAGTGTTCAGCTTGTGGCATCGGTCCTATCCGTCAATCGGGATCGTCCCGTATTGATTGACGCGATTGGCGATGCGGAAGTATTCATCCAGATAGGCCTGTTACGGATGTGTGAAGTGGGTTTTCACGCAATGCCGTATGGACCCGGTGTGGTTGAGGCACTATCACCGTATCCGGAAAAGATGTCTAAGAGGTTTCTGGATAAGGATGATGCTGCGGCAGCACCGTCAATGCGCGTGCTGAAGGGTGGCACCGGGATTGTTGGTCCTGACATTGCGACGCAGCCTGCTGCCGCGGGCGTCCTCATCGTGGTCAACGAAAGCGGCATGTCCCTGCTGCCAACCTGCCTCAAGGCGGCGAGCGGCGGGTTCGACATCATCGCCATAACGGCGAGCCACGACACCCCCGTCTCCAAACTCGCAAAGGTCAACGTCGTGATTAAGAACAACAAGTCGACCCCCGAAGCCTACGAGCCCAACTACTTCGCCGCCGGCGTCCTGGCGTTCATGGAGCGAGTGTTCAGCAGGGTTTCGCAACGGCCTCTATGCTCTGAAAATTGCAGTATCTAGCTGGGCGATCTGCAAAATACGAAAATATTAACGGTCAAAACCTGCAAAATTCCGATATGTGTAGTCGCCGTACCCAGTTTGCTGGTCTGGACCGCTACGAGCTCTTTACCGGCACTTGGCGGAATCCTGACCTGAGCGACACGCGTGCTGCCGTATCATGCACTTATCTATGTGTTGAGACCCCGCGCGCAATCGTGGCGGGGGAAACGGGGAGTTACCGCCATGGCACTCAAATACACCAAGCTCGAGCGCAACTGGGTCATGTATGACGTGGGCAATTCGGCCCTTGTGTTGCTGAACACCTCGGTCGTGCCCATCTACTTCAACGCCATCAACACGGGCGCGCATCCAGCCGAGTTGGTGACTGCTTGGGCGAATGCGCAGACCATCGCCTCGCTTGTGGTTGCGCTGCTTATGCCCATTCTCGGCTCCCTTGCCGACTACGCGGGCAACAAGATCAAGTTCTTCACCGGCTTTTTCCTCACCGGCTTGGTGCTGTGCCTTGCCCAGGCCATCCCCATGAGCGCGGCGGTGTTCCTGGTGGTGTACGTGCTGTGCACCATCGGCCTCAACTCATCCATGACGTTCTACGACGCCATGCTCACCGATGTCACCACCGACGAGCGCATGGACTCCGTCTCGAGCTCCGGCTATGCATGGGGCTATGTGGGCTCCACCGTCCCGTTTATCCTATGCATCGCCCTCATCTTTGGCGGGCCGAGCATCCTTGGCCTCGATACCCTCACCTGCACGCGTTTGACGTTCCTCATCACGGGCGCATGGTGGCTCGCGTTCACTATCCCGCTGCTGCGTACGTATAAGCAGCGTTTTGGCAAGGAGCGCGAGGGCGGCGCGGCAGGCGTTCTGCACAATATCGCCCTCACCCTCAAGGGCCTGCTCACCACCATGCGCCGCATTGCGCACGATCGCGTGCTGCTCGTCTTCATGGTCGCGTTCTTCTTCTACATCGACGGCGTCCATACGGTCATCTCCATGGCCACCAGTTACGGCGCGGCTCTCGGCATCGATTCCACCCAGCTCGTGCTCGCGCTGCTCGTCACGCAGTTCGTGGCATTTCCATCCGCCATCATCTACGGCAAGCTCGCCGGACGTGTGGGCACGTTGCAGATGATCATCGTCGCGGTCGCCGCTTACGTGGGCATCGTGCTGTTCGCCGCGTTCTTCCTCAAGACGGCCGTGGAATTTTGGATCCTCGCCATCTTGGTCGGCATGTTCCAAGGCGGCGTCCAGGCGCTTTCGCGCAGCTATTTTGGAAAGATCATCCCCAAGGAGCGTTCCAACGAGTATTACGGCTTCTTTGATATCTTTGGTCGGTACGCTTCTGTTATGGGAACTCTGCTAGTATCTGTCGTGACCTCGCTCACGCATGATCCTTCTTTAGGAGTGCTTTCCATCGGGATCTTGCTGGTTGTGGGCTTGGTCATGCTAGTAAAGCTCTCCCGAATGCAGGCGGCGCGCGCATAAGACGTCCGGCCTGTATCCCGCGGCACGCATCTCACGCACCGGCCGCCCGGGCGAACACATACCACCTTACGGAGGGTTTTGCTGGCGTCAGTAAAGCCCTCCGATTTTGTAGAAGGTGGAGAACATGGGCACAAAACAACAGGTTTCTAAAACGGCGGCCTCCGCACGGGAAAAGGTCGCGGGCGCGGGATGGTCGCGCGATCCGCATTATATTGCGCGCGTGGGGATGATCGCCGCTGCGTATGCGGCGTGCACGCTGATCACCATGATGTTCTTGGGGAGCCTCGCATGGGGTCCCGTGCAGTTCCGCGTGAGTGAGGCGCTGTGCGTGTTGGCGCTTTTTACCCCCGCGGCGGTTCCCGGGCTCACCCTGGGCTGCATCATCGCCAACGTCGCCAACATCGCGCTCTCGGGGACTGGCATGCTCGGCATGCTCGATGTGGTGTTCGGCTCGCTTGCCACGTTCGCCGGTGCGCTGTTCACCTGGAAAATGCGTGAGCGCCCGCTCATTGCGCTTGCCGGCCCCGTGCTCGCGAATGCGCTGATAGTCCCCGCGTACCTGCCGTTGCTCCTGCAGGGAATCGGCTTCTATACTATTCCGTTCACGTCCATCTCGCTTGATGGCGCCTATCCGTTCATGTATGCCTTCGGGTTGGTGACCACCGGCTTGGGCGAAGCGGTTATCATGTACGTGTTGGGGTACCCGCTCTCGCGCTCTCTGGCAAAAACACCGTTCATCAAGCGCGAACTTGCTCAGGTGGGTACAACTAGGTAAAAGATGCGGAAGAGGCGTCGCGTTCCCTCACCAACTGCGCGGTGCGCAGATGTCCTCCCGTGAGTTTCCGGGGAGGGGGCTGCATGAATCCGACAATCGTCATTCCGAGTTACTGGGCAGGCGGACCCGCCGAGCTCAAGTCGCCGGGGGCGTACGACCATTCGTCGGACCTGTCGGCCTCCCGCCCCGAACTTGATCGCTGCTTGGCTTCTCTCGAGCAGGTCCGTCATCTTCCGCGCGTCATCGTGCTGCTGGTATGTCCTCAGCAGGAGACCGAGCGCATCGCGCATCGCGTACGGGACATCATCGATGAGCACCCTACGGTCGACGTGACCCTCGTCACCAATCGCGAGGCATCGTTCATCATGGATCGAGTGAGCCGGATAGCCCCCAATGTGCGCGGAGAGACTGTCTCGCTGCGAGGGTACGGTGCCATACGCAACATGGGTCTTGCCTGCGCGGCCATTCTCGGCCACGACGTGGTGGTGTTCTTGGACGACGACGAAGTGGTTCTGGCGCCCGACTTTATGGACAAGGCCCTGTACGGGTTGGGGCACGAGACGCGTCAGCGTCTGCCCATCCTGGCCAAGAGCGGCTATTTTTACAACAAGGCTGGCTCTCCCCTGGCCGACACCGGCAAGAAAAACGGAATCACCTATCGGTGGTGGACCAAGCGTATCGAGTTCAACCGCTGGATGGAGCGCGCCCTTGCGGGGACGCGCATCTCGCGCTCCAACTACGTCTGCGGCGGTTGCTTTGCCATCCACGCGCGTGCGTTCAAACGCGTGGCGTTCGATCCCTATATCACGCGCGGCGAGGATTTGGACTATCTGTTCAACATGCGCTTGCTGGGAATGGATGTGTGGTTCGACAATGCTTGGGTGGTCAAGCACTTGCCGCCGAGCCAGGTGGAAGAATCCCCGCGCTTCATGCAAAACGTTTATCGCTGGTATTACGAGCGCGCCAAGCTCGCGAGCGCCTCGCGCCGTCCCGATATCAACTCGGTGACCGCCGCCTCGCTCATGCCGTATCCCGGTCCGTGGATTTCGGGAGGTCTAGATGAACGCGTGCGCAAAACCGCGCTCATCCGTTCTATTTTCACCTGCGAGCACCGGGGCTATTGGCACATCTATCGCCGTGGGATTGAGGATGCGCGCGAATACGCGGCTGCCCATGAGACCGATTACCTCAGATTCGTCAGTTTTTGGCCGAGTATTATGGGCGGGCTCGCGGGTGACGAGCGCCTGGTCGCCCTTTTGGAGCGTTGATGACCGAGAATACATCGTCGGAGCACGAGGGCTCCCGGTGCCCACAGAGCTTTGAGGGAATGACCCAGGGCAGCTATCGAGCGGGAATGCTCGACGCGAACGAGGCGCTCAGGCTGCTCGCCGCCCTCGTGGTGTTCAGCATGGTCGGGTTCTTTGGTTATGCAATCCTCAACGGTGTGGAGACGGTCACCACCGTTGCCGCGCTCGTCCTGCTCGTGTGCTTTACGCTTGCGTTCATCTATGTGTTCTTTAGCCCCGATACCCTGCGCTCGCAGTACACGGAGCAAACGCTCGCCGTTGCTTCGGGCATGCTCGAGGACATTACGGGCGGTCTTACGCGCGAGAGCGCCGAGGAGATATGCTGCCGTCTGTTACCCGAGACGCGCGCCATGACCATCGCGGTCACTGACCGAGAGAAGGTGCTTGCGTGCGTGGGCGAGCTCGCCGATGACTTCCCTGCGGGCTCCCCGATTCACACGCCCACGACGCGCTATGTCATCGAGCACGGCATCGTGCAGTCGTTCACGAGCGACATGGACGTCCGCGGCGAGCGCGGGAGCAGGCGCAGCATCCCCGCGGGTATCATCGCACCGCTCAAGATCCGCGGACGTGCCGTGGGAGCCCTCAAGTTCTATTACCGTTCGCCACGGCACGTCAATCGCACGCAGTACGCCCTCGCCTCTGGCTTTGCCGAGCTGCTCTCCACGCAGCTTACCGTATCTGAGCTTGAGCGCCAGGCAGAGCTCACCGCGCGCGCGGAGGTTCGCGCCCTCCAAGCCCAGATCAACCCGCACTTCCTGTTCAACACGCTCAACACCATCGCGTCGCTCACGCGCACCGAGCCGTTACGGGCACGCGAGTTGCTCCGCGAGTTCTCCCAGTTCTACCGCGCAACTCTCGAGAACTCCGGTCAGCTGATTGCGGTCAAACGCGAAATCGCTCAAACGCTGCGGTATCTCAAGTTTGAGAAGGCGCGATTTGGCGAGGACCGCGTTTTGGTCGAAGTCGATGTGGACGAGGACGCCGAGGATGTCCTCATCCCCGCATTCGTGATCCAGCCGCTGGTCGAGAACGCCGTGCGCCATGCCATGCCGGACGAGGGTCCCCTTACGATCCGCATCGCGGTCGAGCGGGCGGGGGAGAGTGCCGTGTCGATTCTCGTGTCCGACGACGGTGTGGGCATGGACGAGCAGACGGCCATGCGCTTGTTCGACCGATCCTTGTCGGCGCCGGACCCCAATGCACCACAGGGCGGTGGAGCCGGCGTGGCCATGCACAACATCTCCGAGCGCATCAAGCGTTTCTACGGTCCCAAATCGCGTACAAGCGTGGAGTCGACTCCGGGGGAGGGCACCACGATTTCCCTTCACCTCGATCTTGAGGGTAGTATGTATGACGAAGGGTAGAATAGGAGCGGACCGTACGGACGGCGCTTCTCGCCGGGTCTCACTCACAGTATGAAAGGTTATCGATAGGTATGCTACGTGCGATGATCGTTGACGATGAGGCACCCGCTCGTTCCGAGCTGCGGTTCTTGCTCGAGCAGACGGGCAAGATCGGCTCCATTATCGAGGCGTCGAGCGTCCGCTCCGCCATTGAGATGCTCATGGAGGCGCGTGTCGATGTGGTCTTCCTTGACATCTCCATGCCCGGGGCTTCGGGACTCCAGCTTGCCGAGGCGCTCTACAAGCTCAAGAACCCGCCGGCGATCGTGTTCGTGACCGCGTACAGCGATCATGCCGTCGAGGCGTTCGATGTGGATGCCGTCGACTATCTCATGAAGCCCGTGGAGGAGGCCCGCCTCGATCGTGCGATCGAGAAGGTCATTGCCCGTGCCAAGCCCGTCGCCACTGCGGAGCCCACTTCCGCCAAGCCCACCAATATCGAGCGCATCCCGGTGGAAAAGGGCGGCCGCAAGGTGCTCATTCCGGTCGACCAGATCCGTTTCATCATGGCGAAGGACGACTACTCCTGCATTTTCACCGAAGACGACCGTTATCTGTCCACGACATCGCTCGCACAGTTCGAGTCCAAGCTCGGGGAGTTCGGATTCTTCCGCGTCCATCGTCGCTACATCGTCAACCTCGCCAATGTCGAGGACGTCGAGACGGTGCCCTCGGGCGCCATCCAGCTCGGCGTGAACGGCGTTGACGAGCGCATTCCGGTGAGCCGCCGGCGCGTGGTGCCGCTCAAGAAGGCGTTGAACCTGTAATGGAGCGGCGTGTCGACATCATCTCCGATACCCATGGCTACCTCGCTCCGGAGCTGCTGCGCGCCATCGAGGGATGCGACTTGCTTATCCACGCCGGCGATATCACATCCGAGAGCAACTACGCGGAGCTCGAGGTGAGCGTTCCCGTTCTGCGCGCGGTTTTGGGCAACAACGATGGTTACTACAACTACGGCCCCGATGTGCCGCGTGTGAACGAGTTCACGTACGAGGGGGTTCGGTTTTCGGTGGCGCACTACGCCGAGGACCTGCCGTTGGCGAGCTCGAACGTTGCGGTGTGCGGTCATACGCATCGGCCGCGCATCGACCGGGTGCATGGGTGTCTGGTGATCAATCCCGGGTCGGCATCGCTGCCGCGTGGCAGACGGGAGGCCTCCATCGCACGGCTTATGGTCGAGGACGGCCGCGTGCTATCTGCCGAGATCATCGACTTATAACTTTTTTTGAAAAAAGTTCTTGCGTGTGAAGTTGAAGTCTGTGTATACTAATCCCCGCAGCAAGGAGCACACGCGAATTGCCGCCTGGGGAGTTAGCTCAGTTTGGTTAGAGCGCCGGCCTGTCACGTCGGAGGTCGCGGGTTCGAGCCCCGTACTTCCCGCCATCGCAATCAAAGCCTCGTCGCAAGACGGGGCTTTTTGCGTTTGTGGTAGAGTTGTGAAGCGATGAATCTGCGCGAGGAGGGGCAGTACAGACCTTTCTCCAAATGCATCAAACACGCTATATTAGTACAATGTCAGTATCGGTGCCGAATGGCGCACTATGCTCGACCACGAGTTTATTTGCCAACCACGCATAACGTCTCGAATAGATTTCGTTTACTCGCAAGGAGAAGAGATGGACATCTCCCGCAAGACCGACTATGCCCTGCGCATGCTTTCCATGTTGGCGGAAGGCGAGGATAGCCTTCTGTCCGTGCGTACGGCCGCCGAGACGGTGGATGTGCCGTATTCTTTTGCCCGCTCCATTCAGCACGGTCTGGTGCAGGCGGGGATTATCGAGAGCCTGCGCGGTGTCCGCGGCGGCATGCGGCTTAAAGTCGACCCCAAAGATGTGACGATTCGTCAGATCGTCGAGGCGGTCCAGGGCCCGCTCGTCATGAACGATTGCACGGCGGAGGACGGGATATGCCCTCGCATGGATGAATGCTGCTATCATCCCCTGTGGATAGGAGCCCAGGAGCTGCTTCGCAATTATCTGGACTCCGTTACGCTCGATGACGTCGTCAATCGACGGCAGCATCCCGCGGTCGACCCCAAGTTCGCCGATCGCTCGCGTTTTCCCGAGTACGCCGGGTGCTCCAGGGGGTGCTCGTGCGTGTAGCCGCATGATCCTCTAAGGAGCTCAAGATGAACATGGACCCCTTCCGCACGCTGGTTCGCACGGAAGGGGTTCGTTTGTATCGAGACCTTCCGTGGCGTCGCACGCGCGACCCGTATAAGATCTGGCTTTCGGAGGTCATGCTTCAGCAGACGCAGGTCGCCCGCGTGGAGACGCGGTGGGCGGAATGGCTCGATGCGTTCCCGAGCGTCTTCGCGCTGGCAGAGGCCGGTACTGCTGAGGTTCTCGCGGCTTGGCAGGGTATGGGGTACAATCGTCGCGCTCTGGCGCTCAAGGCGGCTGCTGAGGAGATCGTTCGCGGGTACGATGGGGTGTTTCCCGCGGGTACGAAGGAGCTCATCGCCTTGCCGGGGATTGGCCCGGCGACTGCGCAGGGCATCCGATCCTTTGCGTTTGACTTGCCAGGGGTCTACCTGGAGACGAATGTGCGCACCGTTCTTCTACACCACCTGTTCCCCGATGTGCCGGGCGTGCCCGATAGGGAACTTGTGCCGCTGGCGGAGGCGACATGTCCCGCAGCTCCCGCATCGTGCGGGGCGGAAGCGGATTGCTTCGCTGGCCAGAAACCGGGCGCCTTGATGGCTGCCGACGCGAGGTCCGCGGACCCCTTCGCTATGCCCCAGGATCCCGATGACACGCCGCGCACCTGGTACTATGCCATGCTCGACTATGGTGCGTATCTCAAGAAGACCGTTCCCAACCCCTCGCGTCGTGCCAAGGCATATACGCGCCAATCGCGATTTGAAGGCTCACGCCGTCAGAAGCGGGCGGAAATCGTGCGCCAGTTGTTGGATGCCCAGGCGCGTGGCGAGCGGGCGAGCACCGCTTCGCTGCATGCCGCCCTCAACGACGTCGAGCGCACTGCCGGACGTCCGCCCGTTGAGGGGGAGCTCGTCGAATCCATATTGACCGATCTCGCCCGCGAGGGATTTTGCCGGGAGTGTGAAGGGGCGTGGGTGATCGTCTAGGGCGATCGAGCGAGCTTTTGCAAGAGCGGGCGCGAGTGGGGTACAAGAGATTTACGGGCGTCTTTGCAGGCGGTCCCGTTGGGGTTCCGCTCGATGTGGCGCATCGACGGCGCCTTTCGATTCCTACGCCACCTAGGAGGTATTCATGGATTTCGAGAATTCCCAGACCAAGAAGAACCTCGAGGCCGCTTTTGCGGGCGAGTCTCAGGCCCACACCAAGTACCGCTACTACGCTTCCAGGGCCAAGAAGGACGGCTTCGTTCAGATCTCCAACATCTTCATGGAGACCGCTCTGAATGAGTCCGAGCATGCCAAGCTCTGGTTCAAGGAGCTGCATGGAGGCGAAGTCCCCGGCACCCTCGATAACCTGCGCGATGCTGCTGCCGGTGAGAATTACGAGTGGACGACCATGTACGACGAGTTTGCTAAGACCGCCGATGAGGAGGGCTTCACCGCTATCGCCGCCAAGTTCCGCGGTGTCGGTGCCGTCGAGAAGGCTCACGAGGAGCGCTACAACAAGCTTGCCGAGCGCGTTGAGAAGGGCGAGGTCTTCACCCGCGAGGGCGTGAAGGTGTGGAAGTGCCTCAACTGCGGTCACCTGCACGTGGGTCCCACCGCTCCCGAGATGTGCCCCGTCTGCGCTCATCCGCAGTCCTACTTCGAGGAGCAGGTCGTTAACTACTAGACCGCAGCGCATATACGCGTGGTTTGGCGGTGCGCCGGAGAGGAGATCTTCGGCGCACTGCCTTATCTTTTGCTTAAGAAATGTGTCGGCTCAAGGGGCATTCCCTCAAGCGTGATTATTCGGTACGATGGACTGGCACTTCAAACGTACTACATCTCATAGGGAGCCCATTGTGACCAACCCCGCTCGCTACGAGGACATGGGTCTTGTTGACTCACGTGTCCGAGCCGCACTCAACCCCGTTGGCCGCTCCACCAAGACGGTGCTCATGGCTGCGATGATCGCGACCGCAACGGTTTCAACCGCTGGTATCGCTGTCCCCTCAATTGCCCATGCGGCTCCCCAGGGTGGTGCCATTCAAACGCTCGAATCGTACGATGCGCAGATTCGCTCGCTTGTCGAAAAACAGGACCTTGTCGCCCGTGCTGCTGCCGGAACGCTCGACGAGGCCTCGGAGCGCCTGATTCTTCAGCGAGAGCTGGTGCGTCGTGCCGGATATGAGCAGCTGAGCGAATTACGGGCCTCTTCAACCGATGCAAGCGAGTTCCTCGATTGGTTCATGGGTGACCTCGCGGCGCTGCGCTATTACGTCACGGGCGGCGAGGTGTGGACCAACGCCAAGAACAACGTAGCGACCCACGCCGACTACATCAAGTCGCTCGGCATCTTCATGCGCCTGCGCAAGACGAACGCCGCCGACCTTACGGCACCGGGTGCCGATGCGGATGTGTACCTGCGCATGATGGTTGCGGCATCCCTCGATGTCTCTGGTCGTGCGCGCCTGTGGACGGGCGATCCGGGGTTTGTGTCCGACCCGCTCGTGCGCTACTACACCATCAAGACATTCCGCTCCGATGAGCGCTATCGCTTTAAGAAGGACCTGTTCGACGCGTTGCCGGTCGAGAGCATGCGCCTGGTCTTCGAAAACCAGATCACCGATGCGGAGCTGCCCTGGTTGGCGAATTACTCGCTCGCCAAGTTCTCCGCCACTGACGACAAAACTGAGGATAGTCGCCTGAACGCGTACTCCTACATCTGGTATGACGGTGGTTATGCGAGCAACGGCGGGTACAGCAACGTGCGTTTTTACAACGATGCCGAGTTCAACGGCCCTGTTGAGGAGATGAAGTCCTCCAACGGTGCGCCCGGCAAGCCCCTCAAAGTCTGGCAGGGCGGCTGGAAGGAGAAGTACCAGCTTTCCTACACGGACGCGCACTTCCCGAATGCCGAGGCGAACGACCTCTATCACATCGGTTGCGGCGACGTTTCTTCCGTTCCGGGTGCCACACAGGATAAGACCAAGTACCACCGTCTCTGGATGGTGTTTGAGAAGGGTGGCGTGTGCGGAGCCCTCGCCAAGACCTTCGCCAACCTCAACGGTATGGTCGGCGTGCCCTCGTTCGTGGTGGGCCAGCCCGGCCACGCCGCCACGCTCACCTATGAGCTGCGCGCCGATGCGAACGGCACGATGGTGCCGACGTATCGCATCCAAAACGACGTATCGGGATGGGGCAAGAGCAAGAGCCCGTCTGCAGCCCACTGGCTCAACGGGTGGGGGCGCGGCATTACGGGCGAGTTCGCAGGTATGTACACGCTCTATGCCACGGAGGCCCTCTCCGATTGGGTGGGGTACGTCCGCAGTTACGAGACGCGCCTGATCGCCGCGAGCCTCGATGAGGGTTCCACCGTTCGCGAGCAGGCGATTGATGCCGCCCGCGGGGCGCAGCCCATCAACTTCGATGCACTTTGGGCAAAGATCGAGCTCCTCGGCGCGCGCGATGCCGCCGCCGCTGAATGGGAGGCACTGGCCAAGGAGATCGCCGAGCAGCTCAAGTTCTACCCGCTGCCCATGCATGACCTCATCAAAAACATCAACAAGCGCACCGACGGCTCGCAGTTCGCCGCCTTGGAGGCCATCAGGCTCGATGCGCTCCAGCGCGCGTCCAAGGTCGACAAGAGCCAGACGGTCAATCACGATGCCTGTGCGCGCGTGGCCAAGATGCTCATGGGCGAGGCCGATGGTGTGGTGGCGACCTTCTCGTTCGATGGCGATCAGGCGGGTGTGATCGCGCTGGGTGAGCACCTTCGCGGCGGAGGCGTGCCGTGGAGGTTCAGCCTCGACGGCGGCAAGACATGGTCCGACCAGACGGATGGTCAGGTCGAGGTCGTCTTAACCGCCGATCAGATCGCCTCCATCAACGCCGAGACGGATATCCAGATCCAGCTCATCGGCGCGAGCGTCATCAACTGCATCGATATCGTGGCGGGTCAGGCTCCCTCGCTCAAGTGCGAGGCGAACGACCGCGCGAACCGCATCTATTTCTTTGACGGCAAGGTTCCCAATGGACTCGAGATGCGCGTGGACGGCGGTTCGTGGGAGCCGCTGGATGTTGAGCGGACGTACAAGGGGAATCGCACGGTCGAGCTGCGCGTGCCCGCGCGGGGAACCACCACTGCCTCCAACCCGGCCGTGTTCACGTTCACCGCGGGCGACCGCGATGCAAATTTCGTTCCGTATGAGGAGATGGTGGTCAACTCCTATTCTTCCTCTCGCGATGGCGCGGCGATGGCCCAGCGCGTGATCGATGGCTACTACGGACCGGGCAACGAGTTCTGGATCACGAGCCGCGAGAAGACAAGCGATGCCTGGATCGTGCTCGACCTTGGACATGAGCGTGCCGTCACGGATGTCGATTACTGGCGTCCCAAGAACCTGGGCACCAATGGCGTTCCCCGGTGGGATCGCATGGCGGTGACGGTGTCGGTTGCGCCCGATACGGGCCTTGCTGCCGGGGTTCCGGTGGATGCCTCGGCCTTTAAGGAAGTCGAGCGCTTTGGTAAGGGTGGCACGAAGGTGCCCGGGTGGCAGGAGAGCACGCTGAGCACCCGTTTGACGCTGAGCGACGGTCCAGTGATGGCTCGCTACGTCAAGTTGCACCTGAACGACATCTACTTCAGCGCGACGCTCATCGATGTGTGGGAGGCCCACGAGCCCGGCTTGGAAGCCGATGAGGTGGTCTTTGATTCGATGCGCGAGGGTGAGGCGACTCCCGTCCCCATCGCTCTCGAGTTGAAGAACACAAGCAAGGTCGATGTGCAGATCGAGGGCGTGACGCTCGATTCCGACGCGTTTGAGCTGCGCGGTTCCGGCTCGACTACGATCCCCGCCGGCGGCACGGACGCATCCTGGCAGGTGGTGCCGAAAGCCGGGCTTGCGGTGGGGTCGCACCGGGCGGCTGCCAAGGTTGCCTATCGGGCTGTGGGAACCGAGGCTACCGCGCGCACGCTCAGCATTCCGGTGATGATCGAGGTCTCCCCGGCGGACGTCAGCGTTTCCGTAGATGTTGAGAAGCTCGGGCAGGATTCGGTTCGCCTGAACGCCCGCGTTGAGGGCGCAGAGGGCTTGGGAGCCCGCGTGGAGTACGCCCTGTGCGATACGAACCAAGCGCCTGACGCGGTGACGGTCGCCGACGCTACTGAGGGACCGCAGGTGCAGGGAAATCCCCTCAACACCTGGACGAGCGATCCGGTGTTCAGCGGCTTGACGCCCGGCGAGACGTATTATGCCTTCGTGCGCGTGACGGGTGTGCCCGGTTTAGGTGCGGTGACTTCCGGCGAGGGAGCACCCGTTGAGATCGTGCCCGATGTCGTTGACCCCGATGGCGGCGACGGCAACGGCGGCAATGGCGGCGGCGATACCGGCGGCAACAACGGCGACAACCAGGGTGGCGACCAAGGTGACGGTAACGATAACGGAGACGCCGGGAACAACGGCGACAGCCAGGGCGACGGCGGCAACGATGGCTCCGGCGGCCAGGAGACTCCCGATGAAGACGGGAACCAGGACGATAATGACGGCGCCAAGGATGAGAGTGGCGACGAGACACCTCAGAATTCCCTCGGCAGTAAGCCCGGAACCCTTCCCGGAACGGGCGACGCGTCGGCTCATGGCGTGATGGCGTCCGCTGCGGGCGTCGCGTCCATGGCGGCAGCCGCCTTCAGCCGTTTGAGGTCGCGCCGCGAAGACCGGTAGGGCAGGCCACAACGGGAGATGCGCGTTTGGCGCATGTGACCATCCCGCGTCAAGCCTCAACTCGATCCGGGCTTGACGCGGGAACTTTTTAGTGCAATTCTGGAGAAGTCGGTTCCATGCATGCCTCCATAAGGAGGGCTTTTGCATGGACCTTTTTCTTAAACACGCGCCGTGCACGCAGGTGCCGGCATCCGCATCCGGTGGAGGAAACGCCCCGCGCACAAAGGGACGGCGCGCCGCGCGAAAGGAACGCTTCCCGCAGGTAGACGTTGGAGAGTTCGAGCGCGCAGCTTCCGGGGGCGAGGGCGTGCAACGCCTTGCGGCTGCGGAGGCATACGCTGCCGAGAGGGCATACGACGTCAAGAGGATGCGTCGCGGGGCACTTTTGGGGGTCTTGCGGGCGGTGTTGTTGGCTTTGGCGGTACCCGTTCTCGTTGCTGCGGTCTTCGTCGCTTCATATGCGTTGACGTGCATTTTGGATGGTGCAACTCCCGAGGAACTCATGGACGCTCTCGCTGCCTTATTTGATAGGATCTGCTCGATCGCGTAGTGCGGGGGTTCGCCTTGGCTTTGGTGCGATACGAATGGCGACTGCTAAGATGAGGTTATTCGAAAGCGGATAAGGGGTTGAGGGAATGGGAATCGAGCTTATAACGATGGTCGCATCGGTCATGGCGGCAGTGCTTGCTGCCTGGTCGACCGTCGCGTGCGTCCGCCTGCGCCGCGCACACATGGAGCATCGGGAAGAAAGAGAGCGCTCGATTGCCGAGCGAGAGCAGATGCATGAGACCCTTACCGCCGCAGGCAGCGCTCTGTCTCAAGTTTCCGCTGCCGTGAATGCCGCGCTTGATGGGTTGTCGAGCCTGTCGATAATCGAGCAGCAACATTTCGAGGCGCAATCGCGCGCGTTCGATCAGATGGGTGTTAGGGTGGACGATGTTCGCCGCGAGACAACTCAGTATTTGGAAAAGACGCGCGAGACGGTTGATGCGCAGCTCGGTGCGATGCGCAGTGATAACGAGCGCAAGCTCGAGGCCATCCGTGTCACGGTGGACGAGAAGCTCGCCACGACCCTCAATGACCGCCTGGGCGCCTCTTTTAAACAGGTGAGCGATCAACTCGAGGCGGTGTACCGCGGATTGGGGGACATGCAGTCTATCGCGACGGGCGTGGGCGACCTCAAACGGGTGCTCTCCAACGTCAAGACGCGCGGCATGCTGGGAGAGGTTCAGTTGGCGGCGATTCTGTCCGAGATTCTCGCGCCCGACCAATATGCCGAGAATGTCGCCACCAAACCGGGCAGTGCAGATCGCGTCGAGTTCGCCGTCAAACTACCGGTTGAGGAGGGCGAGCCGATTTGGCTGCCCATCGACTCAAAGTTCCCCGGCGACACCTACGAGCACCTGCGCGATGCGATGGATGCGGGCGATGCCGAGGGAATCGCCGCCGCCCGTCGCACGCTCGAGCAGGTCATCAAGCTTGAGGCGAAGGACATTTCCGCCAAATATCTGAGCGTTCCCGAGACGACGAACTTCGGCATCATGTTCCTGCCGTTCGAAGGCCTGTATGCCGAGGTTGTCGACCGGCCGGGGCTTATCGAGTGCCTACAGCGCGACTACCAGGTGAACGTGGCAGGGCCCTCGACCATGGCGGTGATCCTCAATAGCCTGCAATTGAGCTATCAGACGTTCGCGTTCCAACGCCGCGCCGACGAGATCCAAAAGGTGCTAAGCGCCGTCAAGGCGGAGTTCCCCAAGTATCAAGCGGAGTTGCGCCGCGCGCTCAAGCAGATCGAGACTGCCGGGAAGACGGTGGACGGAATCATCAACACGCGCACGAACGTAATTGAGCGCAAGCTCAGGAGCGTGACCGCTTTGGAAGACGATATGCTTGCTGCCGAACTGCTCGGAATCGAGGCCGTGGACGCGGACGAGTTGTGACGCGCCGGCGGGCGTGCCAACGTGCCCTTGGGGGCGTGCCCCCTTTGGCACGCGTGTGAAGCTCGTGGTAAACCCCTTTCGCATGCTCCGCAATCGGTATATCATGCTGAGCGTGTGTTTATATGGGCTTGAGGCGCGTAGTCATGTGTCGAGAGCGGGTAAATAGAAGGAGCATCACATGTCCGGACACTCTAAATGGGCCACAACCAAGCACCGCAAGGGTGCGCAGGACGCCAAGCGTTCCGCCCTGTTCTCCAAGTTGAGCCGTAACATCACCGTCGCGGCCCGTCTGGGCAACGATCCCAACCCGGACAACAACGCCTCCCTTGCCGCTGCCGTCGCCAAGGCAAAGGCTCAGTCCATGCCCAAGGACAAGATCAAGGCCGCTATCGACAAGGCCTTCGGTTCCGGTGCCGACGCCGCCGTGTACGAGAACATCGTGTACGAGGGCTACGGTCCCGCGGGCGTCGCCGTGTATGTCGAGTGCCTGACCGATAACCGCAATCGCACCGCCGCCGATGTTCGCTCCGCGTTCTCCCACGCGGGTGGCAACCTGGGCACTTCCGGCTCCGTGTCGTTCCAGTTCGAGCGCAAGGGCCAGGTCGTCGTTGCCAAGCAGATCGTCGACCCCAACGATAAGAAGGAGAACCTCATGGCCAACGGCGCTGCTGGCGATGAGGAGGAGTTCATGATGGCCGTTGCCGAGGCCGGTGGCGACGATTACGAGGATGCCGGCGAGGAGTGGGTTGTGTGGACCGCCGCCGGTGACCTCATGGCCGTCTCGAAGGGCATTGAGTCCCAGGGCATCGAGGTCAAGGGTGCCGAGCTCACCATGGTTCCCACCACCCCGACGTCCGTCTCTGGCACTGATGCCAAGAAGGTCCAGCGTCTCATTGACCGCCTCGAGGAGCTTGACGACGTTCAGGACGTCTACTCCACCATGGATATGACCGACGAGGTCATCGCTGCCCTCGAGGAGGAGTAGGTTCGGGGTTCCCGAGGCGCCGCATCGTGACGTGCAAGTCGTCGCTTGTTTGAGCCGGGTTCGCTATGTGGCGGGCCCGGCTTTTCCCTAGAGCGGCGTGTTCGCCGTATAATCGAGAAGCGTGCCATGATGCTTTACGGGCTATCGGGGTACAAAAGGTGAAATGTGTGCGGGCGCCGTGGTGCCCGCGATGTGTAAGAGAGAGGAGGAGCCATGCGGCGAATACGCAGAATCGGGCTGGTTTTGTATCTCATCGCCGGTGTATTGGTGGTCGGCGCATGCGCGGGCTCCCTCTTTGGTCCCTATACGGAGCGGTTCGCCTCGATGCTCGCATCGGGGTCCGGCCGCGTGACTATGGCCATCTGCCTGGTCATTGTCGCCCTGAATCTAATCGCCGTCCTGATGTACCTGCTCGTTGATCGCCCTGAGCCCACGTGCATGCGGTTGGCGGGCAACGCGGATATCGAGGTTTCGACTGAGGCTTTGGCTTCCATTGCGCGATCTGCTGCCGCGGAGCGCGATGTGATGGTCGAAGATGTTCGCGCACGTGTTGTGGGCCGCGATAAATCCGCTGTGGACATTCGCATCGAGGCGATTGCGCTCACGCAGCACAATGCGGAGGGCCTTGCGCATCGTGTGCAGCAACGTGTCCAAGACGCCTGTCACAAGATGCTCGGAGTGGCCGGTGCGCGTGTGCACGTACGTTTTCTCCCGAGTAAAACCGTGACCGTGACGAAGGAGGTCTCCGGTGAGCGATAATTCCCATGCGCCCAAGGTGCCAAAAGCGATAGTCGAGCAACTCGAGGTCCATGTTGAGGGCGTTGGGGAGCGGGGGACAGGTGATACCCCCGGTCCTTCGGATCGAGATGCGGCCGAGGCCTCTGCTCAGAAGGGCTCCTCGCACATGGGTGGGGATGGCGCGCAAGGCGGTGCGCATACCTCTCGTCGTGATTTCCAACGCGCGACCATCGGCTTGTTTGAAGGGCTCGGTCGCACGGCATGGGCGTATGCCAATGCTCATCCGCATGCCACGCTGTACGGCATCATCGGCTTTGTGCTGGCGGTGCTCATCTTGGTGATTGGCCTGTGGGACACGATCGTCATCGCGGTGTTCGTGTTTGTGGGTACGGTCATTGGCCAAATGGTCGATGGCGACAATGCGGCGGTCAACTTTATTCGCCGCGTGCTCGATGGGCGTAAATAGGCGCACGGTCGGTTCGTGTGAGTTTGGGATTTGCGGATAGGAGCGAATCATGGCAGACAGTAAAGAGTTTTTGGATAACAAGGACGCTGACGCGGTGGAGACGGTCGAACGGGCGTCGTCCGACGACGCGGCTGAGGCGACTGACGCCATCGAGGACGTCGAGATCGGTGAGGTCCTTGCCGAGTCTGAAGAAGACGACGACTCCGAGGACTCTCTCACCTACTCCAACGGTGTGATTGAGAAGATCGTCGCCATGGCCACGCGCGAGGTCCCGCATGTGTTGGGCATGAAGGGCAACCTCATGCACCTCGTCCAGGAGACCTTCGGCGCGGAGAACCTTTCCAAGGGCGTTACCATCGAGGTGACCGACGACAACCGCGTGGTGGTCAACATCTCCGTCATCATCGAGTACGGGTGCTATGCCCCCGCCATCTTCGAGGACGTCAAGGAGCGCGTGACCGAGCGCCTCACTGCCATGACCGGCCTTGAGGTCGCGGGCATCAACCTGCGCATTGAGGACGTTGTCACGCGCGAGGAGTACGAGGCGAGCCGTCGCCGTCACGCCGAGGACGCCGAGTAGGGACGGCCGCGTCTCATGGGGCCCGCGCCCTCGCCGTTTCGAGGTAAGGGGCGGACTCGGGCAGATGCGTTGCTTTCGATTAAAGGGGCCCTTCGGGGTCACTTTTGTTACATGGTAGTTTCCCAGCTTGCCCGATATAAGGTACCCTGTTACTCTCATCCCCATGATTACGTTTGTTGGACATAGCGCGAACATGATGATGGTCATGGAGATGCCCTCGCCCGGGCACTTTGTCATGCCGCGCGATTTCCGCGTGCTGATAGAGACCGGGCGCCTCCACTAGGTTGTCTCCGGCGGGAGATGGCCACAGGTCCCATTCCATCTTCAAGCGGAGTTTTCCTCGTGATCAGCATCAAGCATGTGTACAAATCTTTCGCCGCGCCCAAAGCGTCCGGCAAGAAACGCCACGGAGGCAAGGCCGAGGTGTCCTACGCCGCTTCGGTGAGCGGAAATCCTGCTCTCGGAGCTGCCGCGGTCGTGCAGGCGACTGACGAGGCGGCCGAAACCCTGGCGTCGGTCGAGGCCGACGGCCTGGTTCACGCCCTTTCGGACATCAATCTCGAGATCGCCGACGGTGACATCTTTGGCATCATCGGTATGAGCGGTGCCGGCAAGTCGACGCTCGTTCGCACGATCAACCTCCTCGAGCGCCCCACATCGGGCATCATCGAGGTCGATGGCTGCGACGTCACCGCGCTCTCCGGCGAGGAGCTTCGCGCGTATCGTCGCCGCGTGGCAATGATCTTCCAGAACTTTGGCCTGCTGGCCCAGAAAACCGTGCTAGAAAACGTCTGCTTCCCGTTCCTCGCCGCCGCCGGCAAGGTGACGGAGGAAAACCGCACCCGTGCTCTCGAGCTACTCGACCGCGTTGGCCTTGCGGAGAAGGCGCAGAGCTATCCCAGCCAGCTCTCCGGCGGGCAGAAGCAGCGCGTGGCCATTGCCCGCGCGCTCGCTTGCGAGCCCGAGGTCATTCTCTGCGACGAGGCTACCTCCGCCCTCGACCCCAAGAGCACCAACACGATCCTCAAGCTGCTGCGCGATATCAATCGCGAGACCGGCGTGACGCTGGTGGTCATCACCCACTCCATGGACGTGGTCGAGAAGATCTGCAACAACGTCGCGGTGCTCGAGCACGGCCGCGTGGTGGAGCAGGGGAGCGTGGCGGAGGTTTTCGCCGCGCCCCGGGCTGAGGCCACGCGCGTATTGCTTGGAAAGGTGGATTGGGATGCTTAACGATTTCCTCGCGGAGTTCGCTCCGCTGCTCATTCAGGGTACCGTCGACACGCTTGTCATGGTGTTCGCATCCACAGCGGTTGCCTATGTGATCGGCACGGTGCTCGGCGTAATCTTGCACCTCACGGCCCCCGGCGGTCTGCGCCCCGTTCCCGCGCTCAACGCGGTTTTGGGCTGGGTGGTCAACATCGGACGCTCTCTGCCGTTCATCATTTTGCTCATCGCCCTCATGCCCGCCACGCAGGCACTCGTGGGCACCTCCACCGGCGTAGTGGGCGTCATTCCGCCCCTGGTGGTCGCTACCGCCCCGTTCGTGGCGCGCATGGTCGAGCAGTCGCTCGCTGAGGTGAGCCGCGACGCCGTTGAGGCCGCTGAGGCCTGCGGCGCGTCCGTCCCGCGTATCGTGTTCTCCGCGCTTCTGCCCGAGGCACTGCCGAGCATCGTGCGCGGCGTCGCCGTGACGCTCATCGCCGTACTGGGCTACACCGCCATCGCCGGTGCCGTGGGTGCGGGCGGTCTGGGCGACATTGCCATCCGTTACGGTTACTACCGCTATGAGGATGAGGCCATGATCGTCACGGTCGTCCTGCTCGTCGTCCTCGTCCAGCTCATCCAGTCCGTCTGCAACGCCATTGCTCGCAAAGTGGACCACCGCTAGAGGTTGGTTTGCTGGTAAGGGCTTTGGCTCGTCGATTCCGAGGCGTCGCCTTCGTGTATCTGGCGCCGCCTGCCCGCGCCCTCTACGATGTGGGCACGAGGTTGGGTCCTCGTGCCGACGTGCATGGGTCTCGTGCCGCCGCGTATTGCTCGGCACATGACGCGAAAGTGCACTCTCGCGGCGCTTTCGGGTCGTTTTGGCCCCACTCCTTCCGCGAGAGTTAACTCTCGCGTCACTTTAGGGGCGTTTCATCTCCAAATCTTCCGCGAAAGGTAACTTCCGCGGAAGGTGCGGGATGGGGTGAACCAACGGCCTTCGATTCCCTCCCGCCAACTGTGTTTTCCATCTGAAAGGATCCCATCATGAAGAACTTCAACACCTCCATTTCCCGCCGTTCCCTTGTCGCTTCCGCTTTCGCGGGCCTTGGCGTTGTCGCTTTGGGCGGTCTGACTGCCTGCGGCGGGTCTGGCACCGCTGCCAAGGGCTCCGCTGCCGCCGGCTCGACCACGCTCACCGTGGCCGCGAGTCCCACGCCGCATGCCGAGATCCTCAACGACTTTGCTGCGCCGCTGCTTGCCAAGGAGGGTATCGAGCTTAAGGTGAAGGAGTACACCGATTACATCCAGCCCAACAAGGACACCACGTCGGGCGCGGTGGACGCCAACTACTTCCAGCACATCACCTACCTGGAGAACTACAACGCCGAGAACGGTACCGACCTCGTTTCCGCGGGGCTGATCCACTACGAGCCCTTCGCCGTGTACGCCGGCACCTCCAACGACCTCGACGCCATCGCCGACGGTGCCACCATCGCCGTCCCCAACGACCCGACCAACGAGGGCCGTGCGTTGCTCCTGCTGCAGGACCTGGGCCTCATTACCCTCAGCGATCCCGAGAACCTCGAGGCCACGCCGAAGGACGTTAAGGACAACCCGCACAACCTCAAGTTCCAGGAGCTCGAGGCCGCTGCGCTTCCGCGCGCCCTCTCTTCGGTGGATTTTGCGGTCATCAACGGCAACTACGCCATCGAGGCGGGCTACCACGTGGCCGACGCTCTGGCTCACGAGTCCTCCGATTCCCTTGCCGTCGAGAAGTACGCCAATATCATCTGCGTTGCGAAGAACAACGAGGATTCCAAGGCCGTCAAGGCGCTCGTCAAGGTCCTGACCTCGGATGACTTCAAGGCTTACCTCGAGGAGAACTACGGCGAGGATGTTCTTCCGGCGTTCTAAAGCTTGCTCGACCGCCCAGTTGCGCATCCGCGCAAGACGGGCTCTCGTGTACTTCTTCGGGCTGTCCCGCGCGCACGGGACGGCCCGTTTTCTTGAGTGCGCTTGGTTTCCGCTTGCGTCGTCGCGCCGGCGCGTTACCATCAGGGCGCTACGGTTTCGGCGGACGATGGAGCACGCGGTGGAAGAGCACGATAGCGGCAGGCAGGGCACCTTCGCGGCGGAGGGGGCGGACGGTTGCCTCGCCACAGGGCATACGCCGCCTGTGGAGCCTTTGGAGCACTTGGTTTCCGAGGAGGATATCCGTCGCGGTGAGCGGGCTGGCGCCAAGCGTAGCAAAGACCCGGGCTTTTTTCATTTCTTCGTCATCCTCAATGGCGGTCTCATCTTAACGGCACTCGCCATCGTCTTGTTTAAGACGCCCAATCACTTTGCCTTTGGCGGCACGTCTGGCGTGTCGGTTATCCTCTCCACGCTGTTCCCGTCGCTGCCCGTTGGTGCGTTCATGTGGATCATCAACATCGCGCTCGTGGTGCTCGGTTTCATATTCCTTGAGCGCAAGGCAATCCTCTGGAGCGTGTTTGCGTCCTTTGCGCTTTCGGGGTATGTCTCGTTGTTCGAAATGCTGTTCCCGGGAGCCTCGACTACATCAATCACGGGCGATATGTGGCTCGATTTGTGCTTTGCCGTGATCTTGCCGGCGATTGGCAGTGCCATGGTGTTCGACATCGGTGCTTCAACGGGCGGCACGGACATCCTTGCCATGATTTTCAAGCGTCACAGTACGCTTGAGATCGGTCGTGCGCTGCTGCTGGTGGACATCGGAATCGTGTGTATCGCCGCGGTTCTGTACGGTCCGCGCGTGGGTCTTTACTGCGTGCTTGGCCTGTTTGCCAAGACGCTCGTGGTCGATAAGGCAATCGAGAGCATTCACCTGCGCAAAGTATGCACCATCATCTGCAAGGAGCCTCTCAAGGTCGAGACCTATATCGTTAAGGAGCTCAACCGCACCGCTACGATCAGCCGTGGGTACGGTGCTTTCTCCGGCCAGCTCGTCACCGTGATCATGTGTGTGCTCAGTCGTCGCGAGGCGGTGAAGCTGCGTCGCTATGCGCGCGAGGTCGATCCGGGCTGTTTTATCACAATTGTGGACAGCTCTGAGATTGTTGGCAAGGGCTTTAGAGGTGTTAATTAATAAGACGTGCGGGGTTTATTGAAGATACCCGCGTAGATGGCCTTGCCAATGGTGCGCGAGCCGTCGTTTTGCATGTGAAAAAAGATGGCTACTCGATGGCGCTAGGCTTCGTTGAGGGCGTCCGAATCCGCGGCCTCATCGTTTTCGTTGTCGAGGCAGAAATCGACGATGGCTTGCTTGAGGCGATCGATGCCCAAGCCAGATTCACTGCTTGTGACGATGAGCCGATCGGCGGGGATGCCGAGCTGCTTGCGGATGGAGGCCGCTTGCTTGCCCTGCTGCGACTTGGAGAGTTTGTCCGCCTTGGTGAGGCAGACAATGAAGTTGAAGCCGTTCTCACGCAGGAAGTTGATCATCTCAAAGTCGAGCTTGCTCGGGTCGTGGCGGATGTCAACGAGGGAGACAACCAGATTGAAGCTGCGTTCGGAGTCGAAGAAGTCGCCGATGAGACGTGCCCAGCGGTCGCGCTCGGCCTTGCTTCGCTGTGCGAAGCCGTAGCCGGGTAGGTCGACGAAGTGCACGCCATCGGCTTCGAAGAAGTTGACATTGGCCGTCTTGCCGGGGGTGGAGGAAACCTTTACCAGGCTTCGACGGTTGAACAGCTTGTTCATGATTGAGGACTTGCCCACGTTGGAACGGCCCACAAAGCTGACTTCGGGGCAGGTTGACGGTGGAATCTGCGACGCCTTGCCATAACTGGCGACGAAGCGGACTTTGTTGTAATTGATAGCTTCGGCCATAGGGCAGCCTTTCGTGCTAGTCGCGGGGCTCGACACCCAGCTTAACCGCTAGGCGACGGACGATGGACAGGACGAGGGAACTTGCGCTTGCGGCATATTCCTCGAGGTCGAACTCGCGGGAGGACAAGGCATCGTAGCTCTCATCGCAGTTGTCTGAAATCGCGCGCAACACCAGGCAGTCAATCCCGTTCTTGGCGGCGATGTGCGCGATGGCGGCACCCTCCATCTCGACGCAGTCGCCCTGCGTGGCGGCGATGGCGGCGGCCTTTGCTTCGCATCCGCTCACGAAGCGGTCGCCCGTGGCGATGGTGCCGCGCAGGTACTGCTGCGGCTCGGTGCCTGCGTTGTTGCGACGGAACAACGTGGCATCGGCATCGGCTCGCGCGGCGGCAAGGGTCTCGGGGCCGGCGGCCGCATTGCCAGTGAGGGAGGCGTCGATGTAGCCGTGGGCGCGTAGCGTTTCTTCGGCGAGGTCGATGAGGAAATCGGTGCTGGTAAATTCCTCGAGTTCGGGAGCGGATTCGGCGATGAGGGCCGTGTCGGTGTCGAGGTAACGCAGGTGCTCGCCGATGACGACGTCGCCGATATGCAGCTGGGGGTTGAGGCCGCCAGCGATACCGGAAAAGATGATGGCATTGGCATGGTAGGCGCTGATGAGATGTTGCGCCGCTGCGGCGGCGTTAACCGTACCCATGCCGGCGGTGGTGGCAACCACTGTGAAGCCGTGATACTCGCCGCCCACGATATGCAGCCCGGCTTCGTCGACGACGGTGCCCTTTTCTACGGCGGTATAAATCTGGCGCACTTCCTTTTCCAGCGCGCCGATGATGGCGATGGTGGGTGTCATGCGTCTCCAATCGGGCAAGCGAGTGTGTATCGCGGCCTATTCTAGCAGCGCAAAGGTGAACGCCAGCGATTTTGCGGCAAACGAACAGACCCCGAACGGTCGCCCGGGGCCTGCAGGGCGCCAACGAGCTGGACGGCTACTTTAGATTTTGCAGGTGGTCGTATACAAAACTTGCGATAGCGGCAGAGTCGTTGATGTCGAGGAAAGGCGGCAGCGTGACGTCGGATTCGTTGAAAGCGCGCCCCTCCTCCTCGGCGGCGGCGCGGGCGGCCTTTGCTGCTCGTGTGCGGAAGTCGCGTGCCACCACATCGTTGCAGGCCACGGCAAGCGTGTTCTCGTCGATGAGCTCAAACGAGTCGCGTCCACGCATGCGGTCGATGCCGCTGCGCGCCACGGCTATGCTCGGCAACCCCGCCGTCTTGTAGCCCTCCACGATCACGATGTCCACATCGGTGTAGTGCGCAATCAGGTCGCGCACGGGAACCTCGCCGTCGATCCGCGCGTATTCGGCGTAGGCGCCGGGCGAGACAAGGCCCACATGGCGGCTGCCCGCCTGAGCGTGACGCCACGAATCCTTGCCGGGCTGGTCGATGTCGAAGCCCTTGTGGCCGTGGTGTTTGATGGATCCCACGCGCAGGCCGCGCTGGGTGAGTCGGCTAATGACCTTCTCGACGAGCGTCGTCTTTCCGGCGTTTTGGTAGCCCACAAAGGCGATGGCCGGCGCCGCCGCCCCTGTGCGCGGTCCGCCGGGCAGCGGCGAGGGATCGAGGTCCTCGGGTGCGGGGGAGATGGGGTGGAGGGCCGCGTTTGCGGCATGGGTGGAGTCGGCGATGGCCGTAGCGTCATCGGTGCCTGCCATGTCTTTCGCACCGTCGCGTTCCCACAGGCCGGAACGCCCGCCCTCTTTGTGGAGCAGGCGTACGTCGACGATTTCCATGCCGCGGTCGACGGCCTTGCACATGTCGTAGATGGTGAGGCAGGCGGCCGAGGCGGCGGTAAGGGCCTCCATTTCGATGCCCGTGACGCCCGTCACGCCGCAGGTCGCGCGCACGCGAAAGCCCACGCGACCGTCCTCGCGCTCTGGTGCCCAGCCGCTCGCGAGCTTTGTGCCCGGCGCGGTGATGGGCGCTATCTCGACCTTCGCCTTGGTGAGGTTGAGCGGGTGACACATGGGGATGATGTCACTCGTGCGCTTGCTCGCCATGATGCCGGCGATGCGCGCGCAGGCGAGGACGTCGCCCTTCTTGGCGCGGTCCTCGAGGACCATCGCCTGCGTCTCGGGGTGCATGAGGATGGAGCCCTCTGCGATGGCGAGGCGCTGGGTGACCGCCTTTTCGCCCACGTCGACCATGCGCACATCCCCGTGCTCGTCCACGTGTGTGAGCTCATCGCGGTAGGCATCGCGCGGCTCAACCACGGCGGCGGGGTACTTCTCGTGTACGGCTCTGCCCAAGGTCTTTGGGCGCTCGGGCTTATCGGGGGTTCGGGCGGTCACGGAGATCAGCCTCCAATCTGCGACATGAAGCGCTGGGTTCCATCAATGTGGTCATGTTGCTGGGGTTTATGGGCAATCGCGGTGCGATACAGGGCAACAACCGCTTCGTCGTCGCCGGTGCGTAGGGCGTCACGTACGTTGTACTCGGCGTCGGAGAAGAGGCAGGGCCTTAGCTGACCGTCGGCGGTAAGGCGCAGGCGGTTGCAGGCGCTGCAGAAGTGGTTGGACATGGCGGAGATGAAGCCCACGGTGCCCGCGGCGTTGGGGAAGGCCCAGTATCGTGCGGGACCGGCTCCGTACGGTGCGCTTTCGTCCACGGGAGCGAGGGCTCCGATACCCATCGCACGCGCCTGGCTCGAGATGAGCTCGCGCAGCTCATCTGAGGGCACGACGTCGCTTGCGTCCCACAGTTCGGGGTTGAGGGTGCTCCCGGAGCAGCCCGAAGTCCCGGCCCCGCAGTGGGGCGAGGTAGCTGAACTCGACCACATTGGCTCCTCAGGTGCCTCGGATTGCCCCGAACGAGGAGGGAGCACGCCTTGGGTGCGGCGACCGACGATTGAGGGGCAAGGCGAGGTGGCTGAACTCGACCACATTGGCTCCTCAGGTGCCTCGGATTGCCCCGAACGAGGAGGGAGCACGCCTTGGGTGCGGCGACCGACGATTGAGGGGCAAGGCGAGGTGGCTGAGGAGCCAATGGGCATGTACTCGATGAAGCGCACGTGCACGGGGCGCTCGAGCGACAGCTTAGCGAGCTCGAGCACATTCTGGTCCATACGCCTGACCACGACGGTGTTGACCTTGACCGGCTCGAAGCCGTATTCGAGGGCGGCATCGATGCCGGCGAGCGCCTGTTCGACGCGGCCCAGGCGCGTGATCTGGGTGAAGCGGTCAGCGTTCAGGGTGTCGAGCGAGATGTTCACGCGGTCAAGCCCGGCTTCGCGAAGTGCCGGCGCAAGACGAGGGAGCAGGGCGCCGTTGGTGGTGAGGGAGATGTCCTCGATGCCATCGATGGCGCGAATTTCCTCGATGAGGGGCACGATGCGGTGCGAGACGAGCGGTTCGCCCCCGGTGAGCCGCACGCGCGTGATGCCCTCGGGAGCGACGAGCCGCACGAAATGAGCGATCTCCTCGGCGGAGAGCAGCTCATCGTGCGCGCGCATCGCGACGCCCTCCTCGGGCATGCAGTACACGCAGCGGAAGTTGCACTTGTCCGTGACGGAGATGCGCAGGTAGTTGATGCCTCGGCCGAAGCCGTCGTGAAGTTCGCGGGGCACGCGGGCGCCTTTCGGGATGGTCCGGCGGCATGCCGGTGAAGGGTAGATGATTTCATGGTACCCCACGTCACCGAGGGGAACCACGATGGTTCGCATGCGTTTCGGGAGGGGGCCGGTAAGCCGGTTGGGGTACTTTGCTACACTGGAGTGCTAAAGCACGGGAGATGGGAAGATATGGGAAAGGGACATTTCTCCGGCCTTTGCGACCGGTTTACCTATTCAACGCCGGAGCTCACGCAGCAGGTTCGTCGGTTCATCTGGGCGCGTCTGTTGCTCTATCTCGGCGCGATGTCGAGCTATTTCATCGGCGTGATGGGAACCCTCACGTTCGCTATGGGTGCGGGCGTGGGGGACAACGCCATCGCGGTCGGCTTGCTCAACTTATGCATCGTGTTCGGCCAGATTCGCGGAGGTGGTTTGTTGGACCGCATGGGACCGCACTTCTACCTGCGCATCGCCGTGGCAGGACTCGTCGCGAGCGGCCTGCTCTACCAAGTGGTGGGTACGAGCGTCGTGGGCGTCTACATCGGGGCCGCTGTGTTCGGGTTCGCATGGGGCATGGCCGAGACCATCCCGCGCTCGTACCCCGCCTATCTCACGGATGACCTGGATGAGCTCAAGCGCATCAACGCGCTCGTGACCCTTACGGGCAACATCGCCATCGTGGTGGGGCCGCTTGTGGGTGGGGCGATCTCGCTCGTGGCTCCCACGCAGGCGGTATTTTTGTTCATGGTGGCCTGCTCGGCGCTTGCGCTCATCCCCGGATGGGGGATCGAGGCTTTGAGACAGCCTGGTGAGCTCGATGGGGGCGCCGACGACATGGGGGAGGCGGCCTTCTCGTCGACGGAGGGGGCGCCAGCGGGTGATTCCGCTCCCCGGGGGAATATCTCCGCGGGCTTCTCCGTCATCTTTGGCAGCAGCGTACTCACCTTGCTGTTCTGGGCAACGCTTCTTTCCTTCATGGGATACGGAGCATTCGACCCGCTCGAGTCCCTGTTTTACCGTGATGTGCTCAACGTGGGTGCCGAGTGGATGGGCTGGCTGTCCGCTCTGTCGGGCGTGGGCGGTCTTATAGGTGCCGCGCTTGCGGGCGTTATGCCCCCGCGCCTCATCAACGTGCGGGCCCTGCTCGTGGTTCTGTGCATCACGGGGCTCGGTAGCCTGCTGTACGTTGCCACGCCCTTCGTACTTATCGCGTGCGTTGGGCAATTCATACTCGGTATCGCGTTCTCGGCATTCGGCCCCATTAAGGACACCCTTGTGCAGGTGCATACGCCGCTCGACCGCATTGGCCGCGTCAATGCCGCTATGGGCGCCGGGTACAACATGGCGGGCGCGATTCCGCTGCTGTGCGCCCCGAGCCTCGCGCACATGTTCGGCGTGCAGGGGACGCTCATAGCTGCGGGCATGCTGGTCGCTGTGGTTCCACTCGCGATTCTGGTGGTGCGCCGCCGGGAGCTTGCCCAACTGGTGAAGAGCGAGCGCGTGGCAGAGGAGGAGCTCGCGGAAGGATAGCCGCCCACTTATGAAGGTGCTTTTGGAGACGGCGTGAACGAGCAACGACGCCCCGCGTGCTCGGCTTGCCGCCGCCGTAATCCTCAGCTAGGCTGGATATGCACGAGATCACTTGGGAGACGTGATATCCATGCCGCGCGAGAATACGCAGCACCAGAACGTGACAACGATCAATAGCGAAGACGCCACGACGGAGGGTGACAGTCCGAGCGTGCGCATCGCCGGCTTGAGCCCACGTGAATTCGCCAAGAGGGTGCTCGTCATCTTGCTCGGGTCCGCCATCGTGAGTTTTGGCGTGCACAACATCCATAATGTCACGGGTATCACCGAGGGCGGTATCATCGGCCTCGTCCTGTGCTTCGACCATTGGTTTGGCATCCCGCCCTCGGTCGTTACGCCGGTGCTTGACGGCCTGTCGTACCTAGTGGCGTTCAAGGTTCTGGGTGGTGGCTTTTTGGGCTGGTCCGCCGTGGCGACGGTTTCGGTCGCCGGATTCTACAAGCTCTGGGAGAGCCTTCCCCACATGCTGCCCGATCTTTCGAATCAGCCGCTTGCCGCTGCAGTGCTTGGCGCCCTGTTCGTGGGCGTGGGCGTGGGGCTCGTGATTCGTCAAGGCGCTTCGGCTGGCGGCGACGATGCGCTGGCGCTCTCCATCTCCAAGGTCACCGGTTGGCGTGTGGGCCGTTGCTACCTGTTCACCGACCTCACGGTGCTCGCGCTCTCGCTTACGTACATCCCGGTTGTCAAGATCGCGTTTTCGCTCATCACGGTTACGATTTCCTCTGCGGTGATTGATGTAGTGAAGGATGCCTCGTGGGACCACGTGGAGGAGCTGGGCGAGTGGTTGCGCGAGCGCCGCATGTCCGTTCGTCGGTGAAAACTCGCTCATGAAATTGTAAAATAGCAGGTAGATACTATCGCAGGCGATTGAGCATCACGCTGGCGTATTCGCTGGGGCTGAGCTCGGTGCCGCGGAGGGCGGGAAGGGCCGTTGCGGGAAGTGCCCGTTCCAGGAATTCGAAGCTCGCGCCGTAGTCCTGCGCGAAGAGGCAGCAAAAAAGCGAGTCGAGCACATATTGCACGGCAATATGGCTGGCGAACTGGGTGATGCGGTTCTGCAGGCTCTCCTTGTCGCTCACGTGTAGGTACACGTTGAGGCCCGGGTTGATTTGCCCCCCGCGCCGCGTTCCGACGAAGACCGTGGGGACTCCGCGTTCCTGCAGGATCGGCAGGATCGTGGCGAGATTGGGCCCTAACCCCGAATATGAGATGACGAGCGCCGCGTGCGTCGGGTCCGCGGCGAGGGCGACCCGCGTCTGAGACTCGATGCTCTCGAAACAGGTGGCGGTGCGCCCGATGGAGAGCAGGCGGTCGCAGAACATATGGGCTGGGTAGAGGTTATGCGACTGCGTGAAGATGTCGATCGACGCCGCGCGCTCGAGAAGGCCCGCGGCCCGATCGAGCTCGACGCCGTCGAGCACCTCGCGCGTGTCGGCGAGGGTCGTCTCGTAGACCTGCGCCATGCTCGTGAGGACCGCATCGGCGCTCTCGCCTGCATTGAAGGGGAAGTTGATGTCGACGTCGCCCGAGTGCCTCTGCTGCTCCTCGGCACGCGCCACCTCGACTTTGAGTTCCTTGAACCCCTCGAGTCCGAGTTTTTTGCAGAAGCGATGCACGCTGGGAATCGAGACATGCGCCGCGCGGGCGAGCTCCTTGATGGTGAGGCCGTGCAGCCTGCCGCCGAGCGCCAGCACGGTGCCGGCGAGCTGCTGCTCGGCGGGCGTGAAGCCCTCCGCCAGCTCCATGCGTCGCTTGATGTCCATGACGCCCCCCTGTGCGGAGATGGTTGGATGGTATCAAATGAGGATATCAAAACGTGTCAATGATATGTTCCGCCGTCGGCGGAGCCACGATATCGATCTGCAGGTGTCGGTTGAGGATCTGGAACAGGTGCCGACGCGTGTTCAACCTGACCGTTTACGGAATACTCGACACTGCCCCCAGCATTTTGCGGTATCTATACATATAGCAAAACATTTAGCAAAACATTTGTTTAGTTGTTTAGGAGCGATTCATGGCCAAGGTCAGCGTTCGAGAGATCAGCCGTGCGACGGGGTTCTCCCCGGCGACGGTTTCCAACGCGCTCAACGGAAAGCGCAGCGTGAGCGAGGAGACCGCCAAGGTCATCCTGGAGTGCGCGCAGTCGCTCGGCTATCAGCAGTCGACGCGGCTCGAGAGCATCCAGTTTGTGCTCGCGCGCAAGACGGGCGCCATCCTGGACGAGAGCACCTTTCACCCCGCGGTTATTGAGGGCGTGGAGCGCCAGGCGCGTCGCCACGGCATGAGCACGAGCTTTGTCTCGCTCGACTTTAGCGATCTTGACGCCGTACGTCCGCAGGTCGAGGGCCTGATCGCCGATCCGTCCGCTGCTATCGTGCTGATGGGTACTGAGCTGGGTGAGGAAGACTACGCCTTGTTTGCCAACGCTGCCGCTCACCTGATTGTGCTCGACGGCTGGAGCGATCGTCAATACTTTGATGCCGTGGTCATTGCCAACACCGATTCGGTACTGCGCGCCGTGGACTACCTTATCGAGAAAGGTCACAAGCAAATCGGCTATCTGGCGGGCGACCTTCGCATCCGCAACTTTAAGGACCGCGAGCGCGGCTATCGCCAAGCGCTTGAGGATGCGGGCCTCGAGGCCAATCCGGCATGGCGCGTCACGCTGGGCACTACGCTCGAGGGCGCTTATCGCGATATGGGCGCGTGGCTCGACAATTCCTCGCGTGAGGATTTGCCAACGGCTTTCTTTGCCGAGAACGACGTGCTCGCTGTGGGTGCCATGCGCGCGCTCAACGAGCACGGCATTCGCGTGCCCGAGGATGTCTCGATCATCGGCTTTGACGACCTATCTCTGGGCGCCTTCTCCAACCCGCCGCTCACCACGGTGCATGTTCCCAAACACGAGGTGGGCGAGATCGCGGTGCGCCGTCTGGTGGGCAACATCCGCAATCCCAAGAGCTATACCTGCAAGACGGCCGTATCGACCTATTTTGTCGAGCGCAAGAGCGTGCGCGAGCTCTAGGCAGAACGGCGCTTGATGAGCGATGTCCCCAGCTCGATCTTGAGCGGGTGGTGTTCGGCCTCGTCGATAATCTCGACGAGGCGCCGTGCGGCGATGGAGCCCATATATTGCGAAGGAACATTGAGCGTGGTCAGTTGAGGCTGCACGTAGGTTCCGCCGGCGTTGTTGTCGAAGCCGACGATGCGTACGTCATCAGGCACGCGATAACCACGCTCGATAAAGGCTTTCATGGCCCCAATAGCTATATCGTCAAAGACAGCGACGTAGTTTTGGGCGAGGGGTTCGCCCGAATCAATAATGTCGAGCATGCCGGCGTATGCCTCATCTGGAGCGGTGGCGAGCTCGTGGATGGTGCCGAACTTTTCCGAGCCCGATAGCTGACCGATGGCGTGCTCGTAGGCGAAGCGTCGTTCGGTGAAGTTGCCCACGGTGACGGTCGTCGTTAACAGCCCGGGGACAGATCCATACTTCGAATACAGGTACTGCACGGCCAGCATCATGCTGGCGGCGTTGTCGATCTTGACCGTATCGACCCCAGCGCTCATGCATGAGTCTAACAGCAGCAGAGGACAGTCCAGCGATGCAAACGGCATAAAATCCGACTCGAGCATCTCGGTTGCAAGGATGATGACACCATCGTATTGTGCTTCGGTGATGTCGGCGATCTGCTGCTGAGTGTTTTCGAACGGCGAGTAGTTCACCAGCGAAAACGAGAATCCCGCGTGTCTAAGGGTGCCCTCGACTCCGGCGAGCATATCGGCGAAGAAGGGGGTCGTAAAGATGCGGCGCCGGTTAAAGGCAACCAAGGCAACGGTTCCGCTCTTTTGGCGCTCGAACTTAATCTTGCTAAAGTCGTAACCTAGGGCTTCGGCGGTACTAAGTACCAGCTGCCGTGTTTTTTCGCTTACGCCGCGTCGATTGTTAAGTGCAAGGGAAACGGCCGCTGCCGAAATTCCCAGCTGGTCAGCGATCTGTTTTGCAGTAACGGCCATGGTGGTTCCTAACGTTTGTGAACTTACCATGAGCTTAACACCAGGCTGTTTATTAAGCTAAATATTTAGTAAATCAACTTAAGAATCAATAGAAGTTAAGTAGCGTCCCCAGTAGAGTCTGTCTCAGCAAAACAACGACAAGGGGGATGAGATGGTCAGCGGTATTTTTGAAATGCCCATTACGGATCAGAGCTATCCGTTTTCGAGCGCCGAACGCTACTGTCATCTGAGCACAAAGGATTACGTCGAGCGCGAGTATCGCGTTGACGGTACCGCCAACGTGTATCGCACCGCCGACGAAGACGGCGGCGTGGAGGTCATGACTGCCGACGCCCCTTATTCCAATCGGATCGTTGTTCGTGCTCCGAAAGATCCGGCGCAAGCGAGTGGCAATGTGGTCGTGGAGATCATCAATCCCACATCGTTTATGGAAATCGAGCGCATGTGGATTTTGGGTCACGGCGAGTTTGTGCGCTCTGGCGATATCTATGTGGGCATTACCAGCAAGCCCAATACCATCGCCAAGCTCAAGGAATTCAATCCCGATCGCTATGCCTTCATGAGCTGGGCAAACCCAACTCCCGAGTGGCCCTTTGACTTTGATCCGGAACAGCTCGTACGCGACGGCGCGCTTCCCGACATGGACATCTCTTACGAGACTGGCCTGTTTTGGGACATGCTGACCGATCTTGCGTGGCTCTTGCGCGGAGACTCCGACCTTAACCCGATCCGCGACTATCCTCGCCAGGCAATTTGCCTTACAGGATGGTCTCAGTCCGGCGCCTACCTGTTCCGCTACCTTAACAGTTTTGCCTATCGCGAGGATGTGCGCCGTGACGGCCGCGTGTTTGACGGATACCTGTCTGGCGGTGGCATCCATTCGATGTGCATTCCCGTCAACCAGTATGAATGCAGCCGGGAATACGCACACCATCTACTGCGTGTGGAGTACGTCGAGGAGCCGTTTATCGCCCTTCAGACCGAAAGCGAGAACGGTCGCTTTGAGAGTTGGCGCACGCTTATGCCCGATAGCGACGATCCCGATTTTAAGTACCGGCTGTACGAGGTGACGGGTGCTTCCCACGATACGCAGTGGAGTTACGTCGACTATTACCAAGACGACGAGGATCTTAAGCGTATCGACCATCTGCCGGTGTATGTCGGTAAGCATGCCGAAGCAAACGCCTATCCGTCGCAGTATCTGTTCCATGCTGCATTCCGTAACCTGTTCCGCTGGGTCCGTACGGGTGCAGCTCCGGCAATCTGTCCACGCATTGAGCTGGACGCGAACGGCGAGAACGTAAAGGACGCCCTGGGAAATACCAAGGGCGGACTTCGCACCTGCCTGCTCGAGCATCCGTTTGCCCGCTACTCCAACACGAGCTTGGTGGAGCCGGGGCAGGGCACGGTCGATAAGACGAGCGATAAGGACGGGCTGTTTGGCCACATGGAGTCGTTCTCGGCATCGATGCTCAAAGAGCTGTACGGGTCGCTCGAAAACTATCGCGCTTTATGTGAGCGCGATACAGCGATCGGGGTGTCACAAGGCTTTATTTGTGCCGAGGATGCCCAGGCGATCGTTGATTTTGCCATGGCATCCGCCCGTGAGCGAGGACTGAACTAGCAAGACTAAGACCGGAGAGGGGTCTGCAATGGATATGACGTTGAATCAAGATGCCGTTGCCGAGATTTGGCGACCGGTTGTTCTGACGTTTGAGAGCGCCTGTTCGTTCGATAACCCGTTTTTAGACGTTGAGATTTGGGCGGAGTTCACCGGCTCGAGTGGCAGGGTAATTCGCCGCGAGGCCTACTGGGATGGTGGGCGTACCTACTGCGTGTCGTTTGCCCCGACCGAGCTGGGTGTCTGGAACTATGTTATCGAGGCTCCCGAGCAGACCGGTCTTAATGGCTGCATGGGCCGTGTCGAGGCCGTGCCGTACGCGGGCGACCTCGATTTGTATCGCCATGGTTTTATCCGCGTTGCAGACAATCCGCACCTGTTTGCCTATTCAGATGGTACGCCGTTCTTTTGGCTGGGCGATACCCATTGGGAGTTTGCCTACCGCGAGAGCTGGGATGCGTCGAACCACCCCGGCATGACGAGCCAATTTCGCGGCATGGTCGACCTGCGTGCCGAGCAGGGCTTTACCGTCTATCAGACCAACCTGCGCTCTGACATGGGCGCAGGAGATCGCTATTGGATTGACGGTGGCATGGCCAAGGGCGTGGAAGATGTGCCTAATGTGGCCTTCTACCAGCGGGAGCTCGACCGCCGCATGGCCTATATCGCCGATGCGGGCTTAGTGAATGCGCTTGGGCAAGCGTGGGCGTTTGCCATTCTCGGCGAGCATGCCGTGGAACACCAAAAGCACCTCGCCCGCTACCTGGTGGCGCGCTACGGTGCATATCCGATGGTGTGGACGCTTGCCGGCGAGGTTGCCGGATACCGCAAAGAAGGTCGAGCCGCCATGCTTGACGGCTGGCGTGAGGTCGCCTTGGAGATTGAGGTACGCGACGGCTATGGTCATCTGGCGACGGCGCACTATACCAACGAGCGCCCCTTTGCCGATTACTACCAGGATGAACCCTGGATGGACTTTACGCTCAACCAGGCCGGTCACGGCGATTACCTCATCAAGACAAGCGACTACTTTGACTATCTGGCAGCTCATGACGACAAGCCCTTCGTTGAGGGCGAGGCGCTCTACGAGTTTTGCTCGACGCTCGAGGAGATGGGTACGCGCCTGTGCACCGCAGACATGCTGCGCCGCGTGGCGTATATCTGCATGCAGGCCGGCGGCGCCGGCTATACCTACGGAGCCCAGGGAATCTGGGACAACGTGTGGGAAAGCCCTGAGGAGCTCGACCCCTTTATGGCGATCTTCAACCGCTTTGGCATTACTTGGGCCCAGGCGGTAGACGGAGAAGGTGCGGTGCAGATGGGCTACATGCGTTCCTTCTACGAAGACAATCACTTCTGGGAGCTCGCTCCCTACGAAACGACCGATGCGGGCAACCTGTTTGCCAACAAGGCTCCGCTGGCAACCGCCAACCAGGACCTTTCGCGCATCGTCGCGTACTTTGGCGATACCGTGCGCCAAAAGCTTGCTATCGAGGGTGTGCCGACGGGCGCTGCCTATGCAAGCCGATGGTTTAACCCTCGCACGGGCGCATACCGTGACGGCGAGGACGCCCTTGCCGTCACGGGCAGCATCATTCTGCCTGACAAACCCGGGGTTGGGGATTGGCTCCTCGTCCTCGAGCTCAAGGCGTAACCATATTTCCATTGGTCATAGGCGGGAAAGAGTCGGCCGCAATTTCCCGTTTGACAGCTAGATGAATCGTTTAGAGAGGATCAGTGAACACAAAATGAGCGTTCTCGATTCGATGCAGGGCTTCCTCGAGAAGCACGTGGGCCCCATTGCCCACAAAGTGAGTAGCTTTAAGGTCGTAAAGGGCCTTATGTCCGGCATGATGGCGACCATGCCCGTTACGCTGGGCGTGGCGCTGCTCTCCATTATCAACGGGCTGCCGATCCCGCCGCTGCAGGCGTTCCTTGCCAGCACCGGCATGTCGGCGACGATTACCGACGTACTGGTCGTTACCATGAACCTCGGCGCCATCTACATGTGCGCCTCGGTCTCGTACTCCTACGGCAAGGTGCTCGGGAACAAAGGCCTTACGTCGACGGTTGCGGCTATTGGCGTTTTGCTCCTGCTGATTCCTCTTGGCCATGCCGAGGACGGCTCGACGTTTATCGTGACCCGTTATCTGGGCAGCTCGGGTCTGTTCGTTGCGCTGCTCGTGGCGTTGATCGTGCCGAAGGCGCTTAACTTCCTTATGAAGCATATCGCCATCCCCATGCCCGATTCCGTCCCTCAGTTCGTTACCGATTCGCTGTCTCCGATGTTCTGTGCCATCGTCATCTTCACCACGGCTGCTCTGGTTAAGTGGGGCATGGGCATGACGAGCTTCGGCGATGTCTTTAACCTCATCAACAGCACCATTGCCACTCCCGTTATGTTCCTGGGCTCCAGCCCCTGGGCCGTTGTCATTTACTTTACGCTGTGCAACCTGCTGTTCTTCTTTGGTATCCACCCCAGCGTCCTGATGGGCGTGTACATGCCGGTTGTCCAGGCCTGCGCTCTTGCCAACACCGAGGCATTCGTTGCCGGCCAGCCACTGCCGTACCTGTCGTTCATCATCATGTTCTCTGTCGGTTCTGTTGACGCCCTTGGCATGGAGCTTGCGCTGCTCACGGCCAAGTCCGAGCGCTACAAGGCCCTCTCCAAGATTGCCCTGGTGCCCGCACTCTTCAACATCTCCGAGCCCATCATCTTCGGTACGCCCATTGCCATGAACCCTTATATGTTCATCCCCTACATCCTGCTCAAGCCCGTGGCCTGCATTGCTGCCGCCGTCGGCCTGATGCTCGGTCTGGGCAATGCATTTAACCCGACCATTTCCATGCCGTTTGTCGTGCCGCTGCCCATCAGCAACTTCTTTACGGGCGGCATTGGCCTGGTCGCAATCGTCCTCGCCGCAATCCTGCTGGTCGGACTGCTGTTTATCCCGTTCGTCAAGATGGCCGATAAGGAGGCACTGGCCGAGGAAGCTGCTGCAAAGGCTTCTGCCGAGTAGGTCATTGTCCACAAGTTCGAAGGTTCGGCCGATCGCGTTGATCGCCGAAACATATAAGTCCCTGTGAGGGGTTACAGGAAAGGAACTGCAATGAAAAACATCGTTCTTATGTGCGCTGGCGGCATGTCCACGAGCATCATCATGAAGAACATCAAGAAGGCCGCCGACGCCGAGGGCCTGGAGTGCGAGGTGTCCGCTCACGCCGTCAATGAGGCTGCCGCCATTGGCCGCAATGCCGACTGCATTCTGCTTGGGCCGCAGGTTGGCTATGCCAAGGATGAGGTCTGCGCCGCATGCCCCGAGGTTCCGGTCGGCGTAATCCCCATGACCACCTACGGCATGATGGACGGCGTCAAGGCTCTGGCTCAGGCCAAGGAACTGATGGGGCTGTAAGTATGACGGCAGAAGAGATTCAGCTTCAGAGTTTTCAGATCATTTCAGGCGTCGGTTGCGCGCGCAGCTGCTATATCGATGCGATTCATCTAGCTCGTGACGGCAAGTTCGAAGAGGCCGAGGCAAAGATCACGGAAGGCCAGCAGCACTATGCCGAGGGCCACGCTGCCCATGGTGGCCTTGTCCAGCAGACTGCCGCCGGCGAGAACCTGAGCATCGATCTTTTGGTCGTTCATGCCGAGGACCAGCTTATGAGTGCCGAGGGCTTTGGCATCCTGGCCAAGGAGTTCGTGGACGTCTATCGCAAGATGGGCGCTTAGCCACCGGCTCTGCCGACAGGCCATTGTTGCGACGCATGCTTGCGCCGAAGAGACGACAATGCGCCCGTTCACATACAGCTACGGATAGAGAGGGTCCTTCGGGGCCCTCTTTTTTGTTCCCCTTGTATGTTCAGATTGTTTACATACCGTTTAGGCTGATTTCTCTACCGTTTACGGGTATTTCGCGTTAAACTTCTAAACAGAAGAGTAAAACATTTAGTAAACAGAACAAAACGAAATATGCGTCTGTTTACTGAACATGTGACTAGGGGAGGACGTACATGGATAAGATCAAGCTCGGTTTTGTGCCCACGCGCCGCAGTATCTTTAGCGCGCCGGACGCGATCAAGTATCGCGGCTTGACGGCTGATCGCCTGCGCGAGATCGGCGTCGACATCGTGGACATCGACGACATTAATGACGAGGGCCTGCTGTTTGACGACAGCCATATCGAGCCTATCGTCAAGAAGTTCCGCGCCGAGGGCGTCGACGGCATCATGCTGTGCCACGCCAACTTTGGCACCGAGTACGTTTGCGCCCGCCTTGCCCGCGAGCTCGGTCTGCCTGTGCTGCTGTGGGGCCCGCGCGACGAGCGCCCCGAGCCCGACGGCACCCGCCTGCGCGATAGCCAGTGCGGCCTGTTCGCCACCGGCAAGGTTCTGCGCCGCTTCCAGGTTCCCTTTACCTATATGACCAACTGCCGCCTGACCGATCCCGAGTTCGAGCGCGGCGTCTGGGACTTTTTGGCCGTGTGCAACGTGGTCAAGACCTTCAAGCACACGCGCATCCTGCAGATGGCGACCCGTCCGTTCGACTTCTGGTCCACCATGTGCAACGAGGGCGAGCTGCTCGAGAAGTTCAATATTCAGCTTTCGCCCATCCCCATGACCGAACTTGTTCAGGCTGTGCACGACGCTCAGAGCGACGAGCAGGCCATGGCCGCCATGCTCGACCACATTCGCCGCAGCTTTGAGATCTGCATACCCGAGGACAAGGTCCCCGCGGTCGCAGGGCTCGCCATCGCTATGAAGCGCCTGGTCGAGAAGTACGGCTGCAACGCCGGCGCCATCCAGTGCTGGAACGCCCTGCAGGACGAGCTGGGCATTATGCCCTGCGCCGCCAACGCCATCCTCAACGAGATGGGTATCCCCGTCGTGTGCGAGACCGATATCCACGGCGCCATTACCGCGCTGATGGTCGAGGCCGCCGACCTGGGCCGTCACCGCGGCATGTTCGCCGACTGGACCGTGCGCCATCCCGATAATGAGAACGGCGAGCTGCTGCAGCACTGCGGCCCCTGGCCCTGCAGCTGCGCGGCTGTCAAGCCCAAGCTCACCTACCCGCTGGCTTTCGATCACCCCGGCGCGCTGACGGCCGAGGCCAAGCACGGCGACCTCACCCTTGCCCGCTTTGATGGCGACAACGGCGAGTATTCGCTGCTGCTCGGCAACGCCCGCGGCATCGACGGGCCGGCCGGCATGGGCACCTACCTGTGGGTCGAGGTCGAAAACCTCAAGCGCCTCGAGGCCAAGATCGTCGAGGGCCCCTACATTCATCACTGCGTCGCTATTCACGCCAACGTGGTACCGGTGCTCTACGAGGCGTGCAAGTACCTTGGCATCCAGCCCGACCTGTACGACCCCATTGAAGAAGACGTCAAAGCCTACCTGCGAGGAGAGTAGAAATGGCAACTATCGAAGAGCTTGAGTCCCTGCGCTGGGACCTTCGCCGCGATTGCGTCGATATCATCATGGCTGGCGCCGGCGGCCATATTGGCGGCGACATGTCGGTGATCGACGCCCTCATGACCCTCTATGCCAACCACCTTAACATTTCGCCCGAGACCGTCGACGATCCCAACCGCGACCGTTTTGTGCTCTCCAAGGGCCATGCCATGGAGGCATACTACGCGGTGCTGTGCCACGAGGGCTATCTTGACCTCGACGACGTCAAGGCTCGCTTCTCCAAGTTCGGCAGCCCCTACATCGGCCACCCCAACAACAAGCTCAAGGGCATCGAGATGAACTCGGGCTCGCTGGGTCACGGCCTGCCCGTGGCCGTCGGGATGGCGCTTGCCGGCAAGATGGATGGCCGCGACTACCGCGTCTACACCATCATGGGCGACGGCGAGCTTGCCGAGGGCTCGGTCTGGGAGGGCGCCATGAGCGGCGGCAACTACCAGCTCGATAACCTGTGCGCGCTCGTGGACCGCAACCGCCTGCAGATCAGCGGTTGCACCGAGGACGTCATGAAGCAGGATTCGCAGGAGGAGCGCTGGGCCGCCTTCGGCTGGAACGTGCTCTCCATTCCGGGCAACGACGTCCAGGCCATCGACGCCGCTCTGACGTTGGCCGCCGAGACCAAGGGTAAGCCCACGGTCATCATCCTCAACACGGTGAAGGGCTATGGCTCGCCCGTCATGGAGGACAAGGCCGCCTGGCACCACCACCTGCCCAACGACGAGGAATATGCCCAGATCATCGCCGATTTCGCTGCCCACAAGGAGGCCATCAATGGCTAACAAGATCGCCAACCGCAAGGTTATCTGCGACACGCTGCTCGAGGCCGCCGCAACCGATAAGGACATCGTCGTCCTGTGCTCCGACTCCCGCGGCTCCGCGTCGCTCACGCCGTTCTTCGATCAGTATCCCCAGCAGTCCATTGAGGTCGGCATTGCCGAGCAGGACCTGGTGAGCATCGCCGCCGGCATGGCTTCGTGCGGCAAGAAGGCCTGGGCTGCTTCGCCGGCGTCCTTTGTGACCACGCGTTCGTATGAGCAGTGCAAGGTCGATGTCTCGTACTCCAACACCAACGTCAAGCTCATCGGCATCTCGGGCGGCGTGTCCTACGGCGCCCTGGGTATGAGCCACCATTCCGCGCAGGATATCGCCGCCATGAGCGCGATCCCCAACATGCGCGTGTATCTGCCGAGCGACCGCTTCCAGACCGCCGAGCTCGTGCGCGCCCTGGTCGCCGACAACAAGCCGGCCTACATCCGCGTTGGCCGCAACCCGGTCGAGGACGTGTACACCGAGGATGAGTGCCCGTTCCAGATGGACCGCGCCACCTGGGTGCGTCGCGGTACCGATGTGACGATCGTCGCCACCGGCGAGATGGTCCGCCATGCCGTGGACGCCGCCGACCTGCTGGCCGAGCAGGGCATCTCGGCAACGGTGCTCGACATGTACTGTGTGAAGCCGCTCGACGCCGAGGCCGTGATTGAGGCCGCCGGGGCCACGCGCGCCGTCGTGACCGTCGAGGAGCACAGCCCCTTCGGTGGCCTGGGTTCCATGGTCGCGCAGGTCGTGGGCGAGCATTGCCCGCGTCCGGTCAAGTGCCTGAGCCTGCCCGACGCGCCGGTCATCACCGGCACGAGCCCCGAGGTCTTTGCGCACTACGGCCTCACCGGCGAAGGCATTGCCAAGACCGTCGCCGAGTTCCTTCCCGCAGAGTAATTGGAATGTGACAAAGGGACAGTCCCTTTGTCACATTCATTTTGAAAGGGGTGGCCATGGGCCGCTACATCATCGGAATCGATCAATCCACGCAGGGCACCAAGGCGCTGCTGGTGGACGAGGGCGGCCATCTGATTCATCGTGCCGACCGCGCGCATCGCCAGATCGTCAACGAGGCCGGCTGGGTGAGCCATGATCCGGCCGAGATCGCGGCCAACGTTCTGGCCGTGGCGCGCGCCGTGGTGGAGGAGACCGGGGTCGACCCGGCCGACGTCGCCGGCATTGGCATTTCCAACCAGCGTGAGACCACCGTTGCCTGGAACCGTGCGACGGGCGAGCCGCTGTGCGACGCCGTGGTGTGGCAGTGCGCCCGCGCCCGTGAACTGTGTGACGAGCTGGCCTCCCGCGAGGGCGTGACCGAGCTGGTGCGCGACACGACGGGCCTGGTGCTCTCGCCTTACTATCCGGCGGGCAAGATGGCCTGGATTCTCGCAAACGTGCCGGCGGCTGCTAAGGCCGCTGCGGCGGGCGAGCTTTGCCTTGGCACGATTGACGCCTGGGTGGTCTGGACGCTCACGGGCGGCGCCGAGTTCCGCTGCGACTGGTCCAACGCCAGCCGTACGCAGCTCTTTGACCTGCGCCGCGGCTGCTGGAGCGAGCCGGTGTGCGAGGCCTTTGGCATCGATCCGGCCTGCCTGCCGCAGGTGACCGATTCCGACGGTCTGTTTGGCACAACGGACCTGGATGGCTTTTTGCCCGCACCCGTGCCGGTACACGGCGTGCTGGGCGACAGCCATGCGGCCCTGTTTGCGCAGGGTTGCCACAGCCGCGGCATGGCCAAAGCGACCTATGGCACCGGTAGCTCGGTCATGATGAACGTCGGCAACGAGTTTGTCGCCAGCTCGCACGGGCTTTCGAGCTCGCTTGCGTGGCGTATGGATGGCGTGACCGAGTATGTACTCGAGGGCAACGTGAGCTACGCCGGCGCCGTCAAGACCTGGCTGCGCGACGACCTGGAGCTCATCAACAACCCCGAGGAGGTCACCGACCTGTGCTACGCCGCCAACCCGGCGAGCCATGTTTACTTTGTGCCGGCGTTTACCGGCCTGGGTGCGCCGCACTGGGCAAGTGATGCCGAGGGATGCGTTTTTGGTATGACACGCACCACGGGCCGCGCGGAGTTCGTAAAGGCTGCCGACGAGTCGATCGCCTATCAGATTTTTGACGTCATTGATGCGATGGTCGAGGATTCGGGCGCGGCGCTTGCCGAGCTTCGTGTTGACGGCGGCCCCACGCGCGACGCGTACCTGATGCAGTTTGAGAGCGATTTGGTCGGCTCGCCCATCCGCATTGCGAGCAACGACGAGATGAGCGGTCTGGGCGCGGCTTGGGCCTGCGGTATCGCGCTGGGCATGTATACGCGCGATGTCGTCGACGTCTACGGCGCCCGTGGCATCGTGGAGCCGTCGATGCCCGCTGACGAGCGAGCCAAAAAGATCGCCGGCTGGCGCCATGCCGTCGAGGCGACGATTGCGTACGAGTGACGCCTTGGGGCGATGTTACGGAGCGCTATTCGTGCCGATAGGTGAAGATGCGAACGAGAGAGTGATGTGATGCGGTAGAGTCCAACGCATCGAATGATGGTCTACGTATGTGGGATTCTATTCCTGAGCTGCGGCGTTGTAATGAATGCACGCACGGGGCTTGGTGTAGCGCCCATGAGTACGGTGCCGTACCTGATGTATATCATTGAGGGTTTGAGCCTCGGTACGGCATCGTTTATCGTGTATTGCGTATTCGTGGTTGCCCAGCTTCTCCTGGTGCGCTACCCGGATGTCAAGATTCTCTTGCAGATACCCGTCAGTCTGCTGTTTAGCGTTTTCATCGACGTGCTGGATATCTGGCTGTTTCCATTTACCGCAACGGGACTCATCGATGGCCTGGTCATGCTGGTCATCGCCGTATCGTTCACAGCGCTCGGCGTGACGCCGATCGTCTCCGCGCGGCTCGTTCCCGTTGCGCCCGACGGCATGGTGCAGACGCTCTCCCAGGTGTTTCACTGTGAATTTGGTAAGGCGAAGTATTTCTTTGACGGGAGCTGTGTGGGCATCTCACTGGTCTACGGGCTTGTGCGTACGGGTGCTGCGGTGGGCATCGGTATCGGCACCGTAGCCGCCGCGCTCCTGGCGGGCGGTATCTGCACGTTTTGGGGTCGTCTGCTCAACCGCAGGCTCATGGCCTTTATGGAAGAGCCTGCGAGCATGTAGACGCATTGAGCGAGAGGGGAGCGGCCATGAGGCAGCTGTTTGGAATTGATATCGGCGGAACGAGCGTCAAATGGGCGATTGTGAATGAGAACTACGAGTTTGGTGACCGTGGTTCGATTCCGACGGCGTTCGTCTCGGCCGATCAGCTGGTCGACGCGCTCGCGGCACTCGTAGGGCCGTATCGCGGACAGGTTGTAGGCGTGGGCATCTCGGCCCCAGGTGGCATCTTCGGTTACGAGGTCGATCCAGACGGGACGATCCATCGCGGTGGTGCGCTGCCGTACATGGACGGGTTTCCGCTTGGCCGAGCGCTGCGCGAACGGCTGGGGCTGCCCGTGACCGTTGTCAACGACGGCAAAAGCTGTGCGCTTGGCGAGTACGCTGCCGGCGCGTTGCGCGGCGTGGACGTGGGTTGCGTGGCGGTAATCGGTACGGGCATCGGCGGAGGCATCGTGGTTGACGGCCGGGTGCTGACAGGTGCGGGCGGCTTCGCGGGCGAGTTCAGCTTCCTGTCCAACAACGTAAGCGAACCGCTTGATCATCGTGATACGTTCGCGACTTCGAGCGGATGGCACGGCCTGCAGAATCTCGTGGCAGTCGAACTTGGCATTTCGGATGAAGCTGAACTGGAGGCCCTCGATGGCCGACGGATCTTCGAGCTACTGGAGCACGGGAGCGCGTCCGAAGTCGCCGCCGTGCAGCGCGGATTGGATGCCTATGCTGAGCTGTTTGATCGTGTGCTTGTGAATCTGCAGTGCGTCATCGACCCGGCAGTCTTCGCGATTGGTGGTGGCATCAGCTGCCATCCCGCGCTGTTCGAGGCGCTCGACCGTAAGATGGATGACGTCATGGCGCACTACACTGGTTTTCTGAAAGATATGCCTCGTCCACATGTGGTCCCGGCGCAGCTGGGTAACGACGCCAATATCTACGGTGCCGTCGCAACTTGTTTGCAGGTGCTGTAAGTGCAGGCCATCTATTCGTCTGGTGGCGATTACAGTCGCTGCCGGGTTTTTGGCTGTTGAGCTGCTCGCACGCTCTGCATTGCGGACGACGCAGCATCAATAGGTGAGGGGTCAGAAAACTAGATGCTGAACGGTCGATATTATCGGCTGCGCGGCGCCCCGTCCCAAAGTAGTCATTTGGGACGGGGCTTTTTTGACTGCTATCATGGGTGGGATTGTTGCGACCAGCTAAAAGAGCCCTGTCCCAAATTGACTACCGAGAGGATCTGCCATGGAGCGCATCGCGAGTTTTTCCGTTGACCATCTGCTGCTTGAGCCCGGCGTGTATGTGAGCCGCGTCGACCGCGATCCGGCGACCGGTGCCGCCGTCACCACCTTTGACCTGCGCTTGACCACGCCCAACAAAGAACCGGTTATGAACACGGCCGAGTGCCACACCATCGAGCATCTGGGCGCGACGTTCCTTCGCAACCATGCCGAGTGGTCGAGCCGTATTGTCTACTTTGGCCCTATGGGCTGCCGCACGGGCTTTTACCTGGTTGTGTTTGGCGAGGTGACGAGTGAGGAGATCTTGCCGCTCGTGCGCGAGTTGTTCGAGTTTGTTGCTGGCTTCGAGGGCGATGTCCCCGGTGCCGCTCCCGAAGAGTGCGGTAACTACCTGGACCAGAATCTCCCTATGGCAAATTGGCTCGCGCGTCGCTATCTCGACCGCGATCTGATCGATATCGATGAGGCACACCTGCACTATCAGCAGGCGTAAAGGTTTCGTCGCTCAAAATGAGTTCACTGGGCGCCTTCGCTTATGCGGGGGTGCCTTTTTGTTGAGCGGACATGGCGGACGTTTAAAACCGCGCGTGATTGTTCTAGAATGTTCGTAATATCACACAAACGAACAGGAGCGAACATGCATATCTACTCTGTATCAGATCCCGAGTTCAAATCCTATGGTCGCGTGTGGGATGACGTGCCGTCCAACCTGACCGCCCCGCTTGTCGAGGCGCTTGCGGCCACGCCCATCCCCGAGGGCAGCAAGTACGTGGAAAGCGCGTCGGAGCTCGAGGGCGTCAAGGGTGCCGATAAACTGGGCTTTCTCATGTTTGGCGGCCGTCCTTTCCAGCTGGGCTGGTGCAACGGCCACAACACACAGCTCAACTGTCTGGAGTATCACCGCGCCAGCGAGTTTAACCTGGGCGCCCGCGACTTTATCCTGCTTGTGGCGCATCGCTGGGAGATCGAGGACGGCAAGCTCGACACCGCGTGCGTCAAGGCGTTCCGCGTGCCGGCGGGTACGGTCGTCGAAGTCTTCAACACCACGCTCCACTACACGCCCTGCATGGTCGACGACGGCGGCTTCCAGGTGATGGTGGCGCTGCCCGCTGGCACCAATGGTTCACGCCCCGAGGCCGCAGCCGACATGCCTGCCGCCGGTGACAGCTACTGCTACTGGAAGGCTGACAAGTGGGTTCTCTGCCATGCTGACAGCCTCAAGGCTGCCGAGGGTGGCTACGTAGGCCTCATCGGCAAGAACCTCGACATCACCCGCGACTAACTGCATTAACTTGCGGTGGAATACTTCCTGTTTAGGCACCGCGGGCCGCAAAACAGGAAGTATTTCACCGCAACTGCCCAAGCCACCACAAAGGTGCCTGTCTCCTTCGTGGTGGTTGCCTAGAGCTGGCTGCTCAGGTAATCAGCCATATATGGGACGGCGAAGCGCACGTAACCGCGGCGCGCCTGTTCGATAACGCCGGCGTCGATGAGGCGCCGGCGATACTTTTGCGCATAGTCGGGTGTGACTGACATGCGCTTCGCAACATCAGAAATGCGAGACACGGCGTCTTCGTCATCAGTCATTGCGGAGAGAAACGCGACGTCTTGGTCCGATAACGCGGCGAGCGTCGTTTCGCAGACATCGTTTTCGAAATCGACCTTCGACGCTTCGATGGCTCCGTCGATTTGCTCGCGCGCTGCACGTTCTCCAGCCTTGCAACGATTGGCGATGTTATAGCCGATGAGCTGCAGCATATAGGGTGAGCCTTGGGTCGCGCGAGCGGCACAGAGGCGAAGATGGCTTGGAATATCAAGGCAGAGCTCTTCGAAAGCCCGCTGGTAATAGGCGTCGACATCTCCGACCGAAAGCGGTTCGAGCGTGACCTTGCGAGCGCGGTTGAGAAACGTCAGCACGCGGTCATTGAGTGTTGCGCAGACGGCTCCCGGAAGGCCCGCCATGACGAGTGCGACGTTGAGTCGTTCGCCGACCAGTTCTTGATAGGCGGTGACGAGCTGTCTAATCTCAGGCGAATTTGCCTGGAGCTCGTCGATGAGGATGAGGATGCCGTGTTCCTGCTCGGTCAGTTTGCGCGCAAGCTGCGTGAGTTTGAACTGAAAACTCTTGGTCTCCTGCACGTCTCGTGTGAACTCGAGGCCTGCCGAGAACCCAAAAACACTCAGGCTGCCACCCGTGAATTTGGGAAGACAGCGTTTGTTGACGTAAGGCTCGCCTGCCTCTTGGATTTTCTCAACAATGCGCTCGAGCATATCCTCGGAGGCCACGGTAGGCGTGGCGACAACGAAGCCGAGCTTGCGTGCGCGATCGGCAAGTTCCCACAGAAGAACTGTCTTGCCGCTGCCTCGCTGACCAAGCATGAGCATGGCTCGGTCGCGATTGCCCGGCTCCTGCTCAAGGCCGGATATGAATGTCGAAATTACCGTTTCGCGCCCGACTAGATAAGAGGGGCGATTTCCAAATGAGGGGGAGAAGATGGGTTCAGTCATAAGTCTCCTTTCCTTTTTTTCCTATTTTTTCCTTTCTTTCCTATTTAGTCAAATGAGTTGTTGAGCGAAGGCGGTCACGTAGGCTTCACCGGCAAAACCTCGACATCACCTGCGACTAGAATCTTCTGTCTCGATCTGTAACATCTAGCGGGCTAAATCGTCTCTACCTGTTACAGATTTAGACAAACCGCAGGGGCCCGCCCGAAAATCTCGACCTGTAACGCCAGGCCCGGTTTTGGCTGCCTAACTGTTACAGATCGAGACAAACCGTGCCCAATCCGCCGCAAAGGTGCCTGTCCCCTTTGTGGTGGTTTGGGCGGGCAGGTATCAAAAAGTGTCAGACGGGGGCAGCTGCCGAGCGCCTGCGCGCGAAAAGAAGTGTCGGCCTGCGCTGCTGTTGTTGAGAGAGGCCCGTTTGCGGGGATACTGAAACTACGACAAACAGCGTGTGAAAGGGTTGATGCATGGCTTTCCGTAAAGACTTCCTGTGGGGCGGCGCAACGGCTGCCAACCAGTGCGAAGGTGCCTACAACGTGGATGGCCGCGGCTTGGCCAACGTCGACGTGATGCCGCACGGCCCCGAGCGCTTCGCCGTGGGCGCCGGCGTGCGCAAGATGCTCGACTTCGAGGACGGCTACTACTACCCCGCGCAGAGCGGCATCGACTTCTACCACCACTACAAGGAGGACATCGCCCTCTTCGCCGAGATGGGCTTCAAGACCTTCCGCATGAGCCTGGCATGGACGCGCATCTTCCCCAACGGAGACGAGCCCGAGCCCAACGAGGCCGGCCTCGCCTTCTACGAGGACGTGTTCCGCGAGTGCCGGAAGCACGGCATCGAGCCGCTCGTGACCATCACGCACTTCGATTGCCCCATCCACCTCATCAAGGAATACGGTGGCTGGCGCAACCGCAAGCTCATCGACTTCTACAAGAACCTCGCGACCACGATCTTCACCCGCTACAAGGGCCTGGTGAAGTACTGGCTCACCTTCAACGAGATCAACATGATCCTGCACCTGCCGTTCATGGGCGCCGGCCTGGTGTTCGAGGAGGGCGAGGACAAGGAGGCCGTCGAGTACCTGGCCGCCCATAACGAGCTCGTCGCCAGCGCCTGGGCAACCAAGATCGCCCACGAGATCGACCCCGAGGTCAAGATCGGCTGCATGCTCGCCGCCGGCAGCTACTACCCCTACAGCTGCCGCCCGGAGGACGTGCGCGCCGCCCAGCTCGAGAACCAGGACAACTACTTCTTCGTGGACGTGCAGAGCCGCGGCTACTACCCGGCGTACGCGCTCAAGAAGCTCGAGCGCGAGGGCATCGACGTCGGGATGACCGAGGAGGACAAGCAGATCCTGGCCGAGAACACGGTGGACTTCATCTCCTTCAGCTACTACTCCACGCGCTGCGCCGCCGGCGAGGGCTCCGACGCCGCCAAGACCGAGGGCAACGCCTTCGCCGGCGCCAAGAACCCCTACCTCAAGGAGAGCCAGTGGGGCTGGGCCATCGACCCGCTCGGGTTCCGCATCACCCTCAACGACCTCTACGACCGCTATCAGAAGCCGCTGTTCGTGGTGGAGAACGGCCTGGGCGCGAAGGACGTCGTCGAGGAGGACGGCTCCATCAACGACGATTACCGCATCGACTACCTGCGCCAGCACATCGAGGCCATGCGCGATGCCGTGGTCGAGGACGGCGTCGACCTGCTCGGCTACACCACGTGGGGCCCCATCGACCTGGTGAGCGCCGGCACGGGCGAGATGTCCAAGCGCTACGGCTTTATCTACGTGGACCGCGACGATGCCGGCAACGGCACGCTTGCGCGCTCCAAGAAGAAGAGCTTCGACTGGTACAAGAAGGTCATCGCGACCAACGGCGAGGACCTGGCCTAAGGGCACTGAGGCACTCAACCTTGGGGCTCCAACCCTCCTCGCGTACCTAAAGTACGCTTCGTCGGGCTTGTCGCTCCCAATCTCAAGCACCTCAGGACCTTAGGAGGCGGACCTGACCGCCGTGTTTCGGAAGTCCTGCTTTATAACGTCCTAACCAAGGCGCCCGGCGAGCAGTTAATGCCCACCGGGCGTTTTGTTAAAAGAAGTGAAAGAAAGCAAAAGAAGTTAAAACTTGCAATTGCACTACGGCGCGAGAACATCCAGCGGAACAACTTGGACGCCGCGGTCAGTGACATAGGCTTGTGAGCCAAATCCAATGATTGCGACTTTCGAAACTGGCGGGTTGTTTCCGGCAGCGACCATACGCTTCTCGACAGCAACGAGACTGTCAGACGCCTCTTCGATTTGAGCAGAGCTGAGTTTAACTTCGATCGGAATCCACGTTCCACCGGGAGCCGCAATGACTGCATCGACCTCTAGATTGCGAGAATCGTGATAGTGATAGAGACCCATTCCATTTGCTTGCGCATAAACCCACAAATCATGAAGGGCCAACGATTCAAAAAGCAGTCCAAGCGTCTTGAAGTCCAGAAGTAATGTCTCCGGAGTCGCCCCGAGCGCAGCGGCCGCTAGTGACGGGTCAGCGAGATGATGCTTCTTCGATTCTCTTAGGTGCACTGGAGATCTCATTGCAGGGTTCCATGCGGGAATATCGCGAACGAAATTAACCCGAGCGAGAAGAGATATGTATGATGACGCCGTTTGTCTCGACACCTCTCCACCAAGATCGGCTACGAGCGTTTTGAGTGTCGCCAAAGTGGATTCATTGCGCGCAAGCGATTCAATGACAGCTTTGACCTTTTCAGGGTCGCGGCGAGGGCCGTCGACACGGGACAAATCTTCTTCGGCAACTATGTCGATGTATCGTTTGGCCATCGCGGACGCAGCCCGCGCATCGTGTCCGACCGCCGCAGGCCATCCACCACGAACAACGCACTCGGCAATCGAGGCAGAATCCAGCGACCCAAAAGCGCCATTGAACTTTTTGCCAGAAATAATGCCCGATAGCTTAACTGCACCGCTGGATTTCCCAAGTTCGAAAAGCGTCATGGTATCCATGCGCAGTTTGGCGAACCTTCCAGCGCCACTGTGCATCGGACGTTTGTCGTCTCGCGGTGTTGCCGACCCCGTAAATATGAACTGGCCAGGCTCACCGCCACGGTTGTCACATTCAAACCGTGCCGCGTCCCAAAGTTTCGGAACCTCCTGCCACTCGTCAATTAGCCGTGGCACCTCGCCGGAAACGGCAAGAGCTGGGTCAGTCTCGGCGCGTAAGCGATTCTCGAAGTTGCGGGACGGGTCCATGAGAAGGAGCCTGGACGCCGCACGGGTCTCGGCTGTGGTCGTCTTCCCGCACCATTTCGGTCCTTCGATGAGAACGGCACCGAATATGCCCAGCAGCTGGTCGAGCTCATTTTCGATAATTCTAGTGTAGTACTTCTTTGGCATAATTATCACCATTGTTTACCAGTGCGTTTAACCGAAATTACAGTTATTATTAACCAAACTTCAACTCTTTGACTAACCATATTTACGCATTTCAATTAACGAAACAGATTAAACATCTACTGTCTGAGTTGGCAGTTGGGGACGTTCTTAAATGAGTGGCAGTTGGGGACACTCCTTGTCGAATGTGGCGGCTGTCGAATGTGGACGCCGTCCTTGCTACGCCACGGTCACGGCGACCTGGGCGTAGCGGGTGCAGGGGCGCTCGGCGCGCGTCTGGACGGTGAGGGTGAGCACGAAGCGGTCGCCGGGTCGTGCGTCGGCGGGCACGATGAAAGCGGCGTCCATCGCGCATTCATGCCACAGCGACAGATCCTGGACGCCTGCATGGCTCGACGGGTCCACGGCGACATCCCAATGCGCATCGAAGCCCCTGCCGTCGGGGTCGACGATGGTCGCTGAAAGGGCGACACGCTCACCGGCTGTAGCACTGCGGTCGGTCGCAACCTCGACAACATGCGCCGGATGCGAGCAGATGGCCGGATCATGGGCACACCATTGCGCGCGGGCGGCAAAGTCTTCCTGATAAGCACGCAGGTAGGGATTGAGATTGTCGTCTGCGGGCGTGCTGATGGAGGTAAAATCGGCGGGCGCCTTCGCATCGGGGTGTCCATCAAGAAACATGCGGCCGAGTAGCGTATCGAAGTCGCGGTCGTCAATACCGCGCAGGCCAAACGGCAGCAGCGGAATATAGGTCATGCTGTCGCCTTCGGCCATAAAGTCGCCGCGCTCAAACTGCATCGCGGGTATGCCTTCTAGACCCCAATCCAGACGGGCATGCTTGCCAAACTGAAAGCGCTCGGGCTCGTTTTCGTAGACCTTACCGTCGCCATAGAGCATATAGCGTGCCATGAGGGGGCCGTTGCCCTGCGTGAGATTCAGCTCGGGCCAAGGGGCCTTAAACAGCGGCAGCGTATCGGGCTGAGCCGTCTTGGCATCGACATAGCCGCCATACATATAAGGCATGCACCAAAAGATGAGCTCGGGAAAGAGCTCGCGCCCATGGTCGAGCCATGAGTTGTCCTGCCCTACGCCATCGGCAACGCCCATCACGCGCACCTTCTGATAGACCCGCTGCTGCACGGCAGGCCATTCGGGCGTGGCGCGATAACGCTCGGCAATACTCATGAGGGCGCGAACGATGGTGTTCATGCCACCCCAGCTGAGCAGCCATAACGTACGCGGATCATCGTCCAAAATCGCCTGAGCAATTACGCGAGACCCCTCAGTTTCCTCAGCCACATCACCCTCAAAGGCAACATTTCCCACAAAGGTGCGCTCGATCATCTGGGCAGGCGTGGGAAACGGAGACTCACCGGCAGCGTCCGCATTCGCCTGCAACTGTGGCCAAGCCTGAGCATATTCATTACTCCAGAGGCTCTCAATCCAATGCTCGGGAAACGGTCGATACTCGCGAAGCTCGCCGGCCAGCGAATCAGGCTCATGAGGCACAACAGCCCACTCATAAGAGCGACGCCCTTTGGTCCGCCAATGCGAATTCACCTCGCCCAGCGTATGAACCCCATCCCCAAGAAAGTGATACTGCGAAGCCGTATACACCACAGCTTGCACGTCAAGCAAGTTAAGATACAGAGCCAAATGAACGAGCGAGTTCATATCATCGACTTCCATATCAGTAGTAACAATCACCCGAGTCAAACTCTGGGACATAAGAAAAGCTCCAACCAAAATCAATTCAGCCAGCTACGCGCAAGGCAAGACGGGACCCACGCCCCCATCGCCACCGATCCGGCGTGCTGCCGGAAGCGCTCGTCCAGCGTTTCGAACAACGTTAACTTAGGGGCCCTGGTCTTTAGTTTTGTAAACACTCCGCAGCGCGGGCCCCGCTTATCCGATGCTCCGAAGGAGCAGGATAGGCGGGGCTCAGGCGCGAGGACGTTTACAAAACTAAAGGCCAGGGCCCCCGATGGGATGGCTACCTCGAAACTCTGGCCGACCACTCCCAGCAGCCCACCGGCTCGCCGTCGATGAGTACGTTGCCCCCGTCGAAGTCTTGATAACACAGGTCGTTGAATTGGTGGATCCACACGCCGTGGTTGAACGTCTTCTTAGGCGAGCCGTCGGCCTCGCGATAGCGTCCGGTCAGGTCCTCGACATGGCTAAAGTACGTGAGGTGCACGTTGGCTCCGGCGTCATGCAGGCGTGCCGTGAGCGGCAGCACGGTCTGCTGCGGCGACACGAGCTCGTCGCCCTTGGAGTGCGTAAACCACAGCGGCGTCTTGGCGAGTGCGGCGACGTCCTCGTCCGTGGCGTTGTACCACGGGGCGCAGCAGGGAAGGCCGGCGGCGAAGAAATCGGGGTAGTCGGCGCACAGGCGCAGGGTCATAAAGCCGCCGTTGGAAAGGCCGGCGACCACGATGCGGTCGGTGTCGATGCGCTCGGCATGCTCGGCGACAAACTCGTCAATGAGCGCCTTGAGCACGGGGGAGTAGATGCTCTGGTTGGAGCGGCCGAGCTGCTCGACGCCGTTGTCCATCCAAAACGTGGGAGACTGCGGCACAAGCACCCAGGCAAAGCCGCCAAAGTAGCGCTGGATTTGCGCCTGGCTAATGGCCGTCACGCGGTTGCCGATATAGGCGCGCGTGGCGCCCTCGCCCTGCGTGGAGCCCTTGCCCTCGCCGGCGCCGTGCAGGTACACCACGAGCGGGGCCTTCTGGGGCACGACCGTGGCCTCGGGCGCAAAGGGATTGAAGCAGGCGGAATCCTCGGCCTTAAAGCTGGGCTCGAAGAAGCCGTACTCGAGCGCGATGCCATTGACGGGGGTCTTTTGCGTGGCGTTGCTCCAGCCCTTGAGCGCGGGGCAGATATCGCCGCGGCAGGTGTCGAAGGCCAGACCGCAGGTGGGATCGTCGCCGTCGTTGCCGGGAAGAGCTGCGAGCTGCGTGATGTGCAGCTGGTCATCGAGCATGCGCGAGCCCATGACGCCGCCTTCGATCTTTTTGGTCAGGCGCTGCTCGGCGACCTCGAGTGCCACATGGGTGCCCACGGCGAGCTTGCGGCCGTTTTCGTCACACGGATACGCGGCGAGAACATCGATGTAACCCACGGAGGGTGCGGCATGGTCGGCGCCATGCTCCTTGCGCATCAGGATCTCGCCCGTGCGCTCGTGACGCTCTACATATATATGGAAAGTGCTCGCATCGATATCGTTGGCGCGCACGGTGCAGGGCAGGTCGAGAACGACCTTGCTGATCCAGGGGCCAAAGTCGCCCAAGGTGGTGACGGTTGCGTAGGCGCACGATTTGAGTTCCATGAGCTGCCTCCCTTATGCCGCGCGTGCTAAACAATCACGGCAATACAATCTAAACATGTTTAGTGTAAAGCAGAATTAGAGAATAAGCAGATGAACTCGGTAAACGGTCGCATCAAACGCTCAATGAATTACTAAACACTCGTCTACTACTATCTAACAGGGCTTTTGTTGATGAATCAACAAGGCATTGAGGTGCCAGATTATATAAAATCCCACGTAAACGACCATTTATAAATAAACGGATCTATATGCAATGCCTCGGCATTCAATTACCTTCACCCCCGATTTCCTACCGTTCACCGGACTGCAAACGGCAAAACTACCACAAATTCAACGCTCCGTGTAAACTAAACGCTGTAAACGTTCAGTAAACAGATTGTTTACGACAGCGTATCCAAGGGCTCGGCAGCCGTAAGGGGTTATAGTCGCCGGGCCAAAGGCGTGCCTACGTCCAAACGGGTAGGCACACGATGATATGGGGAGGGGTCCCATGGCAGTAGATAACAAGCAGATTGCCACCGATGTCCTCGAGCTCGTGGGCGGTGCGGAGAATGTTGCCGTCGCCACCAACTGCATGACGCGCCTGCGTCTGACGCTCAAGGACAACAGCAAGGCCGACGTGGAGAAGATCAAGAAGGTCAAGGGTGTTCTGGGTTGCCAGTTCGCCGGCAGCCAGCTCCAGGTCGTCATTGGCCAGAACGTGCCCAAGGTGCTCGCCGAGTTCGTCGCCATGTCCGGCGTCAAGCAGGGTGCCGCGGTCGACGAGAACCTCGACGCTCCTAAGGAGAAGTTCGAGCTCAAGAACCTGCCCAACATCATCCTCGACTACCTGTCGGGTTCCATGACCCAGCTGATTCCGCTGCTCATGGCCGGTGGTCTGTTCCGCACCATCGCTGCGGTCCTCGGCCCCACCATGCTCGGCGTCCTTTCCGACACCGACCCGACCTACACGTTCCTCTACACCACCCTGTACGAGGCCACGTTTACCTTTATCCCCATCTACCTGGGCTATGCCGCCGCTAAGAAGCTCGGCGCTTCCCCGGTTCTGGGCATGCTTCTCGGCGGCGCCCTCATGGCCCCGTCCGTCGTGAGCGTCGCGACTCAGGAGGGTGGCGGAATCATCTCCGTCTACGGCATCCAGATCGCCGCTGCCAACTATCAGCAGTCCGTCCTGCCGATCATCCTCTCGGTGCCGGTCCTCTACTTTGTCGAGAAGTTCTTTAAGAAGGTCATGCCCGACGTGCTGTCCACGGTCTTCACGCCGTTCTGCACCATGATCGTCACTATCCCCATTGCCTTCATCGTTCTCGCCCCGATCGGCAACGAGATCGGCAGCCTCATCGCCAACGCCCTCTTTGGTCTTGCTGACCTCGGCGGCATCGGCATCCTGATCGTCATGGCCGTCCTCGGCGCCTTCTGGCAGCTCTTCGTGGTCTGCGGCATGCACATGCCCGTCATCCTGCTCGCTCAGGTTCAGATCATCGCCGCCGGCTACGATCCCTTCGTCTTCGTTTCCACCAACTGCGCCATGGCCGCTGTCTGGGGCTGCGCTTTCGGTGCCTTCCTCAAGATGAGGAACCCGGACGAGAAGGGTCTTGCCCTGGGTTACGTCATCTCCGCTATCGCCGGTGGCGTCACCGAGCCCGCGCTCTTCGGTATCCTCATGCGCTTCCGTCGCACCATGCTCGGCATGTTCATTGGCGGTGCCATCGGCGCTGTGTTCTCCGGCCTCATGGGTGTTACCTACTACCTGGCCGGCGGTGCCTCCAACTTCCTGGTCTTCACCAACTACCTGCAGGGTGGCCAGATGAACACCGTGTGGGCGATCGTCGGCATGGCAATTTCCTTCGTCATCGCCGCCGCCGTGGTGTTCGCGACCGGCTTCTCCAAGGAGGAGCTCGCCGAGATGGACGAGGAAGAGGCTCCGGCTCTCGCCTAGCGTGTAACGCGCATTTCTGAGTAGGTTGAGATGGCCCCCGCCGCTCGCCTACATTGACTCAGGGCCCCGCTCGGCATCCGCCCGGCGGGGCTTTCGTTATCGAATCTGCTATCCGATAATTCGACTACGGGTACGGGTCGAGAAGAGAAGGGAATCGCATGGGACTTGGCAAGCTCGCGGTGAATGACCGCAAGGACGGCTTCACGCTCGACGGGAAGCCATGGTTTTGGCTGGCGGATACGTGCTGGAGCGCCTTCACCAGCATCGAGCTGTCCGATTGGGAGTACTACCTCGCGCGTCGCGCGGAGCAGGGCATCAACGTGCTGCAGGTCAATACGCTTCCGCAGTGGGATCGCTGCCGCCCGGACCTCGGCATCTACCCGTACGCCAGCGAGGACGGGACGGTGTTCGACTGGTCTGCCCCCAACGAGGCGTATTGGGAGCGCGCCCGAGAGATGTGCCGGATGTCGGTCGAGCATGGTATCCGCCCGGCGCTCGTCTTGCTGTGGTGCAACTACATCCCGGGTACGTGGGGGTCGATGATCGCGCAGAATCTCGGCGCGCCCGTCATGCCGTTCGACGAGATCCGCCCCCATATCGAGCGCGTCGTGAGGCATCTTGGCGAGTTCGATCCCGTCTATGTGGTTACGGGCGATACCGATTTCAAGTCGGACGAGGCGATTCGCTATTACGAGGAGGGCCTTTCCGCCGTGTGCGAGCTGGCGCCGAACGCCCTTCGGTGCATGCACATCAACCGTGCCAACCGCACGATTCCCGAGCGGTTCATCGATCGTTTGGACTTCTACATGTACCAGCCCGGCCATAATTACGAGGGTCAGAGCGAGGCGTGGAAGCTCCCCGAGGATTTCCGTGCGAGCTATCCCCAAAAGCCCCTGCTGAATTCAGAGCCCTGCTACGAGCAGATGGGCGCGAGCCGCAACGTGTACTGGCGCTTCACGGCCCAGGATTGTCGTGCAAGCGCCTGGTCGGGCATCCTCTCGGGCGCCGCGGCGGGTCTGACGTACGGCGCGCACGGCGTATGGAACTGGCAGACGGCACAGAGCAAGGGATCGGTGTTGGGCGAGGGCTTCGACATGCCGTTCCGTTGGCAGGAGTGCCTGCAGTTCCCTGGCGTGTGGGACTATGGCATGGTGCCCCACGTGCTCAATTCCTTAACCGAGGGCGGCTTTCACGCGGTCGTGCCCGCCCAAGAGCTGCTGGACGATGCCCGCGAGGCCATCCGCGTTGCGCGCGTGGGCGATCGCGTGGTCGCCTACCTGCCGCGTACGACGGCGCTCAAGCTCCATGGGCCGTTTGCCGATATGGAGGCGATCGCATTCGATCTCGAGGACAAGCGCGTGGCGCATCTGCCCATGCGCGTGGACGCCCAGACGGGGACGACGCGCGTCGAGCAGCATCCCTTCGGCCACGACGCGCTGGTGATCCTCAAGCCGGCCGCGCATTAGGCGGTTTGCTTGTCTGACAGTTGTCTATGCCGCAACGAAGTAATGAAGCCCCAGTGCCAAGTGCGCTGGGGCTTCTTGCCGTGCGGGTCAATCATTTCGCGAACTGAGCGCGTTCGTGACTGACGTGCCTCGAAAATTCAGAAATAATGGCTCGATTTTTCAGAAAAATAGGCTCGAAAATTCGATAAAAGTCGCTCGAAAATTATTTATACTAAATTCATTGCCCGTTCACGCGGAGGTGATATGTATGGGTCTTAAGCCTTCCGGATATTTGCCTCGACTGACAGATTCGATTATCGAACGGAGGATGAAGGCATTCGGCGCCGTGGAGGTTGCCGGTCCGAAGTTCTGCGGGAAAACATGGTCGAGCATGGCACAGGCGGCGAGCATAGCTCATTTGGACGATGCGGGCACTCGTCGTATGGCGGAGCTTGACGTATCTCTAACACTCGAAGGGCAGCTCCCCCATGTGATTGATGAATGGCAGGACGTTCCGACAGTTTGGGACGCGGTGCGGCGAAGCGTAGACGAGCATGGCAACAAGCGTGGCATGTATCTGTTGACGGGTTCCTCGACGGTCGATAAGAGTAAAGTCTCGCACAGCGGTGCAGGGAGGATAGCGACGGTCCCCATGCGCACCATGAGTTTATTCGAGAGCGGGGAGTCAACGGGGGCGGTCTCTCTTCGTGGATTGTTCGAAGGCCAGTTTGTTGGCGGTGTGGCATCGACTGATGTACGCAAGCTTGCCTATGCGATTTGCCGAGGTGGATGGCCCGCGGCGCTCGAGGGCGATGATGAACTGGTCGGAGATATCGCGGCGCAATACCTGGATGCACTATTTTCTGTGAGCGCGGTAAAGGCCGGACTTGATTCGCGCATGGCTCGGAGATGCGCATCGTCGCTGGCGCGAAACATGGGGACGTCCCTGACGTATCGCACGATGTACGCCGATTTGCATGAGGGAGTTGTGCCATCGGGTGTCGCAGCATCGTATTTTCAAAGTGAGCTGGAACCCTACGTCTCGTTTTTCGAGGACCAGTATTTTATAGAAAACCAGGTTGGCTGGGACGCTCCTATCAAATCTAAGTCCAGGATTCGCTCAAAGCCAAAACGCACGTTTACGGATCCCTCACTGCCCGCTTCGTTGCTGGGAATGTCTCCCGAGCGCTTGTTACGCGAGACGCAGACATTCGGTACGTTATTCGAGGAGCTGTGCCTTCGTGACGTTCGCGTGTACAGCACCGCATTGGGCACAATGCCGAATCCCATCGTTTCCTATTACGGCGACGCTGACGGGCTTGAGGTGGATATTGTTGTCGAACTGCCTGATGGGAGGTGGGGGGCATTCGAGGTCAAGTTGAGCGAAGAAAAGGTGCCCGCAGCGGAGGCGAACTTGCTACGCTTGAGGGATAAAATCGCTCGCAACCCAGCGGCGCGCAATGCAGACCCTTCGTTTTTGGCGGTGCTCGTCGGCAAGGCATCATATACGTGGAAAATGCCGAGTGGCGTCTATGTCATACCCATCACGGAGCTTGGAGCGTAGAGTTAACTCAATTTCTGCCGATTTCGATGTTGCGAAAAGTTACCGCGCCGTTATCGATAACCCTCCCATAAGGGGAGGGGGAAGAGAACGTCCTCGAATTTGGCCCATTCTGCGGGATAGTCGATTTCATCCGGACGGGCAACCCAGCGCCCCTCAAGGCCGTACATCGCCGCCATGGCGCAGGAGAACGTGTCGTGCGCGTTGACCCCCTCCGGCACGCTCCATGCAATCTTCTGCTCCGGGTCGGTGATGTTCTTCGAGCGCTTATTGAAGTAGTCGTGCATTGGGCTCGCCGTGCTCATGCCCTCGGTGTTAAGCGTTTGGAACAGCATGACGAGTTCCGGCTGGTTGTTGTTCTCGGCAACGACGAGGCGGCAGTACTCGGGGATTTTCGGCTGCTGTCCCTCGAGGGCCCCGCCGGGTGCAAAGAGCGAAACATAGTCATCGGCCGATGAGCAGCGATCGTAGTAGTGTCGGATCACTTCTAGGAGCAGTCCGTGCTTGCTGCCCACGTAATGCAAGACGCCGGGCTGGCTAATGCCTACGGCATCGGCGACCGCCTGGAGGGACATGCCGGTGTAGCCGCGCTCGTTGATAAGGCGGACGGCAGCCTGGACGATTTGGTCGAGGCGTTCCTGTGCGGCGACGCTGCGCTTCGCTGCGGCGCGCACAGATTTTTTGGGGGATGCTTCGGTCATTCGTGGTTCTCCTCAAGTGGGCGCGGGTGGGAATATGCCCGCGCCCTCCCAATGCTAGCTGAAATTCGTGCGAATGGTTGACGCCGCACTCTGCTTTCGTGGAGAGCATATGCCGTTCACCTAGGGATTCATACCGCTTGCATAGATAAGTACTTACTGAGTATTAAGTAACCTTACTATGCAGACAGTAAGTTACTTAGTACTCAGTAAGTAACGTGCTGGCGCATCCCAGAACGCAACCTCTCTCCCGATCGTCCTCGAATCCAAGGCAGAACCCCTCCTTGTGGCTTCGAGGGTGCGCCTCCTTTTGCGCATCACCACTTCGAAGGGAGCCAATCTCATGGCCCAGCAGACAGCAACAGCGACGTTTGACGAGAATGTCATTGCCCCCGACACGGGAAAGCCCATGCCGAAAACGGAGACATGGCGCTTCATGATCGGTTTCATCATCTTCGGCGTCATGTGGATGATGTCCGGCACAATCGGCTCGAACGTATTGTTCCCCGAGCGCTTTAACGGTTTGGGAATCGGTCAGCCCGAGGCGATTCTGGCGACCATGAACTCCGTCGGTTCCGTGTTCGCGCTCGTGTCGAACCTCGTGTTCGGCGCCCTTTCCGACCACTGCCACTCTCGCTTTGGCAAGCGCACGCCGTTCATCGTGGTGGGCGGCTTCATCTGCGGTGCCGCGTTCTGGAGCACTTCGGTTGCCACCACACTTCCCATGATCGTCGCGTCGTGGTGCGTCCTCCAGATCGGTCTGAACTGCATGCTTGCGCCCGCCGTGGCGGTGCTGTCCGACCGCATCCCGCTCAATAAGCGCGGCACGCTCTCGGCGTTTTACGGCGGCGGTGCCACCGCCGGTCAGTCCGTCGGTACCATCATCGGCACGCAGTTCCTCTCCAACCCGGTCCCCGGTTTTGTGATCGGCACGGTCTCCTGGTTGCTCACCGGCATCCTCGCCATCATCATCTGGCCTCGTGAGAAGTCTGCCGCGCTGGCGGATGGCGAGAAGAAGAAGGAGGAGCTGAACCTCGTCTCGCTCCTCAAGATGTTCGTTCCGCCCACCAAGAACTGCCGCAACTTCTACCTTGCCCTGGTCGGTCGTCTGCTCCTCATCTTTGGCTACTTCTGCGTCAATGGCTACCAGCTCTACATTCTCGAGAAGTACATCGGCTTGCCCGTTGCCGAGGCGGGAGCGGTCCTGTCTTCCATGTCCGTTGTGATCATGGTGGTCTCCCTCATCTCCTCACTGACATCGGGCGCCATATCCGACAAGATCGGCGCGCGTAAGCCCATCATCGCGGTCGCCACCTTGCTTATCGCCGTTGGCATCGCCGCGCCGTGGATCCTCAAGTCCGTCATGGGCATGTACGGTTTCGCACTGCTCGCCGGTCTGGGCTACGGCATCTACTCCTCCGTTGACCAAGCGCTGAACGTTGACGTTCTCCCAAGCAAGGAAGAAGCTGGCAAGGACCTCGGCATCCTGAACATCGCCAACACCATCGGCCAGATTCTTGGACCCATTGTCACATCGTCCATCGTGGTCGCCACCGGCTCCTACTTCATGGCCTTCCCCGTCGCGATCGTTCTTGTCGTGGTTGGCTTCGTCTTCATCGCGCTCATCAAGGGCGTCAAGTAAATCCTGGAGATACGCCCGGGGAGCTCAAGGTAGCCCCGGGCGCCTGTAGATTGATCATTCCAAAATGGGAGGAAACCATGAAGTCTGTAGAGCAATATAAGGTCTTCAGCGTGGAGCTTGAGGGCACCGCTGAAGGCAATCCATATGTCGACGTGACGTTTGGCGCTCGTTTCGAACGCGCTGACGGCGGGGATGCCGTGGACGTGCCCGGATTCTACAAGGGTGATGGCACTTATGGGGTCAATTTCATGCCCGGAAGCGCTGGCGCGTGGAACTACACCACGCATTCCAGCGACTCCGCCCTCAACGGAGTACAGGGCTCGTTCGAGGTGACGCCGGCGAGCGGGGACAACCATGGTCGCGTGCTTCGTGCCCGCGACGTCCTGCCGCGCGAGGCCCCGTTCAGCACGGAGAACGACTTCACCTTTGCCTATGAGGACGGTACGCGTTACCTGCCCTTTGGTACCACGTGCTACGCGTGGACCAATCAGGACGAGGAGTTTCAAGAGCAGACGCTCGAGACCTTGTCCCACGCCCCGTTCAACAAGATCCGCATGTGCATCTTCCCCAAGTTCTACGACTACAACGTGGAGGATCCGGCGATGTACGCGTTCGAGGGCTCCAAGGGGGCGTTCGACCATACCAAGTTCTACGAGCCGTTTTGGGAGAACCTGGAGAAGCGCATCTCCCAGCTCGACGAGCTTGGCATCCAGGCGGATATTATCCTGCTGCACCCGTATGACAAACCCGAGGACTGGGGCTTCTCCCGCATGACCAAGGATGAGGACGTCTTCTATCTCACGTATGTGGTGCGTCGCCTTGCCGCCTACAAGAACGTGTGGTGGAGCCTCGCGAACGAATGGGATCTCCTGCCCTGGAAGCCGGCGGAGGATTGGGACCTGTACGCTCGCATCGTCATGGCCAACGACCCGTACGGCCACCTGCGCTCAATCCACAACTGCCGCGAGATCTTCGACCATAGCCATCCCTGGATCACCCATGTGAGCTGGCAGCGCTGCGATTTGCAGCGCACCGCCGAGTGCGTGGTCGACTTGCGCGCCCAGTACGGTAAGCCGGTGATCGTTGACGAGGCTGGTTACGAGGGCAACATCAACTGGGGCTGGGGCAACCTCACCGCCGAGGAAGAGGTTCGTCGGTTCTGGGAGGGCTGCTTGCGCGGTGGCTATGTGACCCACGGCGAGACTTTTGTCGACCGCGGACCCAAGCTCTGGTGGGCGCATGGCGGCAAGCTGTACGGCGACTCTCCCGAGCGTATTGCGTTTTGCCGCTCCTACATGGAGTCGCTGCCGAGTGGAATGGATTGGGTTCCCGACGAGATCGGCGTGATTGACGGGACCTTCACCTGGGACGTGACGTGCATGGCCGATTCCATGGGCAAGGGCACCGATGACGTCCTCATGTACTTCGGCTTCTTCCGCCCGGCGTATCGTGAGTTCACCGGAGACGAGGGCAAGCGCTACCAGGTTGACGTTATCGACACGTGGAACATGACCGTCGAGACCCTGCCGCAGACGTTTGAGGGTGCGTTCCGAATCGATCTGCCCAGCCGTCAGTACATGATGTTGCGCGTGCGCACGGTCAAGGCGGAGTAGCCGTACTGCCTCGACTCGAGGTTGCCCCCGTTCGGCCGCATTGCGCGCTCGCACGGTGGCCGCACGTCTTACACGGGCGGCATGTAGATGAAGGAAAAGGGATGGACGAGTTTTTTGGTATTGATATCGGCGGGACGAGCGTTAAGTGGGCGGTCCTCGGAGAAGATTTCTCCATTCGCGAGCGTGGGTCTATCCCAACGGATTTCTCCACTGCGGAAGAGGCGGTCTCGACCCTCATGGAGATCGTCGAGCCGTACGCGGACCGTGTCCGGGCGATTGGCGTGAGCGCCCCCGGAGGCATTTACGAGGGGGATCCGGACGGCGTGATCCATCGGGGCGGTGCGCTCACCTATATGGACGGTTGCCCAGTGGGCAGACTGCTGCGCGAGCGCTTCGACATGCCGGTCGCCGTGGACAACGACGGCAAGTGCTGCGCTCTGGGCGAGTATGCCGCGGGCGCCCTGCGCGGCGCCTCCACGGGCGTTGTGCTCGCGATCGGCACGGGCATCGGCGGCGGCATCGTCGTGGACGGCAGGGTCCTGCGCGGCGCCAATGGATTCGCGGGCGAGTTCAGCTTCATCCGCAACGACGCGCAGGCGCCGGTCTCCATGGGGAACATCTTCGGCGGGACGGGTAGCTGGCGCACGCTGGTGGCCCTCATGCTCTCCGAAAAGGGCCTGGAGGACGACGGCACGGTGGACGGGCGCAGGGCGTTCGAGTGGGTCGCCGCGGGCGACGAGGCCGCACGGCGCGGGCTCGATCGCTACGCGCTCATGTTCGACAACATGCTGCTCAACCTCCAGGCCGTTCTTGATCCGAACGTGTTCGCCATCGCGGGCGGTATCAGCTGCCACCCCGAGCTCATGGAGGCACTCGAGAGGCAGATGGAAGTCGCGCTCTCGGGCTTCGCGGGTCCGCTCGCCGGGTTCCCGAGGCCCAACGTGGTCGCCGCTCAGCTCGGTAACGACGCCAACCTGTACGGTGCCGTTCAGGGCGCGATGCGTCTGGCGCAGTCTTAGCGTGCTGTTGGCTCAATGCGCGTCGAGCAGCATCCCTCTAGCCACGACGCGCTGGTGATCCTCGAACCGCTCGCGTAGGCTGGCGACCGTGCGGGGCGTGCGACCGACCGTTCAGTGGTAAAACCGTTGACCAAGTCGTGTATGTGCGGCAATATTGCAACGGGCGTCGGCATGTGCCGACGTCCGTCTTTTTTACGGGAGGGAATATGGCCGCCAAGGTGACACTCAAGGAAATCGCCCAAGAAGTGGGATTGTCCCCTTCGGCCGTGTCTTTGGTTCTCAACGACCGCCCGTGCCGCATTTCCGAAGAAAACCGCAAGCGGATCAAAGAGGTCGCGGCGCGCAAACGCTATGTCCCCAACCAAATCGCCCGTAGCTTGGTTATGCAGCAATCCAGGACGTTCGGCCTGATCGTCCCCAACATCGAGAGCCGGTTCTTCTCCTCGCTCGCCCGAAACTTGGAGGTCAGGTGCCGCGAGCGGGGGTATGCCCTCTTCATCATGAATTCCGATGTGTCCTCTGAACATGAGGAAGAGATCGTACGTCTGCTGGTCAATCGCGGCGTGGACGGCCTGATGTTGGTGACGGCGCATGAGATCGATGCCGATGAGCAGCTCGTCGAGAGCCTCGCATCGCTGCCGGTTCCCTTGGTGATGGTGGACCGTTTTATCGAGGGCGTGAGCTGCGATAGGGTTCGCTTCGACAGCGAGCTTGGCGGTTTTCTCGCCACCGATTGCCTGCTGCAACAGGGCCATACGCGCATCGCATGTCTAGTTAACACCTCTTCACACACCGGCAACGCGCGCCTTACGGGATATCGGCGTGCACTGGAGTCCCACGGTGTTTCCGTGGATGATTCCCTGGTGTTCGAGAGCGACTACTATATCGCCGACGGTGCGGCGGCAACGGAGCGGGTGCTCGGCACCGATGCGACGGCGGTCTTTGCGAGTTCGGACAACATTGCTCTTGGAGCGCTGAAGTGCCTGTATGCGCACGGCAAGCGCGTGCCGCGCGATTATTCGCTCGTGAGCTACGACAACTCCGCTGCGGACGCCCTATTCGAGCCGGCTTTGACGGCGATCGAGCAAAACGTCTCGAAGCTCGCCGACAACGCGATGGAACTGCTGCTCTCTCGAATCGGGGAGGGTGCCGACCGCGCATTCGAGGACCGCGTGCTGGCTCCGCGCTTGGTATGCCAGGCAAGTGTCGCACCCATTGCAAACTAGCCGCGACCCGTGCGTGCGGACATGCGGCGCGCTGCCGCATGCACCTGCGAGCCGTTCATCCGAACCATATCTAATCAAATTGCCAACAGGGTAAACAATAGCAAACAGAATTATAGATATTTAGAAAAAACGTTTTATCATTTCTGATAAAACGTTTTATCGTTTACACTCGGCTTAACGATATTCGAAAGGCGGAACGATGTCCCGCCTTTGCGTGGGAGGAATAAGCCATGACTCAACCCGTGATCGGCACCCCGTGGACCAAGCTCGACGGTCCGGTGAGCGCGGAGGCGCTTTCCGGCGTGGATAAGTACTGGCGTTGCGCCAACTACCTGTCCGTCGGTCAGATCTACCTTCGCTCCAATCCTCTCATGCGCCCCGATTGGACCGATGCCAAGACGGGGGAGCAGCGCGATTTCGGCCGCGTCGACGTCAAACATCGCCTGGTGGGCCATTGGGGCACCACCCCGGGCATCAACTTTCTGTTCGGCCACGTGAACCGCCTGATCGCCGACCACGGCCAGAACACCATCTTCCTCATGGGGCCCGGGCACGGCGGTCCCGCGGGCACCGCGCAGTCCCTGCTCGACGGCACCTACCGTGAAATCCGCCCCGACATCACGGATGATGAGGCGGGCCTCGAGAAGTTCTTCCGCCAGTTCTCGTACCCTGGCGGTATCCCGAGCCATTTCGCGCCCGAGACCCCCGGTTCCATCCACGAGGGCGGCGAGCTCGGCTACACGCTGAGCCATGCATTCGGCGCGGTGATGGACAATCCGAGCCTGCTCGCCGTGGCGGTGGTGGGCGATGGCGAGGCCGAGACCGCGGCGCTGGCGACCTCGTGGCAGTCGAACAAGCTCGTCAACCCCAAAACAGATGGCATCGTCCTGCCCGTTTTGCACCTCAACGGCTACAAGATCGCGAACCCCACTATCCTAGCGCGCATCTCCGACGAGGAACTCACCAAGTTCTTCGAGGGCATGGGGTACGAGCCCCACTTCTTCGTCGCCGGATTCGACAACGAGCCGCACGCCTCCATCCATGCGCGCTTCGCAGGCCTGCTTGAGGAGGTCTTTGGCAAGATCTGCGACATCAAGGCCAACGCCGAGATGGGTGACGAGACCCGTCCCGTGTACCCGATGATCGTCTTCCGCACGCCCAAGGGCTGGACATGCCCCAAGCACATCGACGGCAAGAAGACCGAGGACTCCTGGCGCGCGCATCAGGTCCCGCTGGCGGACGCCCGCGACACCCACGAGCATTTCCGCGTGCTGCGCTCTTGGCTGCGCTCCTATGAGCCGGAGGAGCTCTTCACGCCTGAGGGGCAGATCCGCGATGAGGTCACGGCGTTCATGCCCGAGGGGAATCTGCGCATCGGCGCCAACCCCAACGCCAACGGTGGCACGGTTCGCCGCGAGCTCGTGCTGCCCGACGTCCACGCTCATGAGGTCCCGGTGGCGGAGAAGGGTCACGGCTGGGGCGCGACCGAGGCGGCGCGCGTGTTTGGTGCCTACACCGCCGACGTTCTCGCCGCGAATGACGACTTCCGCATCTTCGGCCCCGACGAGACGGCGTCGAACCGCCTGCAGGACGCCTACGCCGCCACCAAGAAGCAGTGGCTCGCGGGTCATTACGCGGATGCCGACAACGACGACCTGCTCGCGCCTTCGGGCCGCGTGATCGAGCAGCTCTCCGAGCACCAGTGCGAGGGCTTCCTCGAGGCGTACGTGCTCACCGGCCGCCACGGTGTGTGGTCAAGCTACGAGAGCTTCGTCCATGTGGTCGACTCCATGGTGAACCAGCACTGCAAGTGGCTCGAGGCATGTCGCCGCGAGATCCCATGGCGCGCTCCGATCTCCGGTCTGAACATCCTGCTCTCCAGCCATGTGTGGCGCCAGGATCACAACGGATTCTCCCATCAGGACCCGGGCTTCATCGACGTCCTGCTCAACAAGGCAAACGACACGCACGTGGTGAACGCCTATTACCCCTGCGATGCGAACATGGCACTCGCGGTTGCGGAGCGCGTGTACCAGTCCACGGATTGCGTGAACGCGATCTTCTGCGGCAAGCAGCCCGCACCGACCTTCGTGACCGTGGGCGAGGCGCGCGCTGAGCTCGAGGAGGGCCTGGCCGCTTGGGAGTGGGCGAGCACTGCGGAAAACCTGGAAGACGCCGACATGGTCATCGCCACGTGCGGTGATGTGCCCACGCTCGAGGCGCTTGCCGCCGTGGACCTGCTACGCGGCCATGGTGTCAAGGTGTGGTTCGTGAACGTGGTCGACCTGCTTAAGATTCAGAACGCCTGCGAGAACGATCAGGCGATTTCGGACGACCGCTTCACCGAGTTCTTCGGCACGGGCGAGAAGCCGGTCCTGTTCTGCTTCCACGCCTACGCCGGTACGATTCGCCGTCTGGTGTGGGCACGCCCCGGCCATGACGCTTGGTGCGTCCACGGCTACGAGGAGAAGGGCTCCACGACCACGCCGTTCGACATGCTGCGCCTGAACAACATGGACCGCTGGGCGCTTGCGGCGGAGGCCCTGCGCCTGATCGACGGCGCTCGCGGGGAGTCCGAGCATGCCGAGCAGATCGAGGCATGGGAGGCGTTCCGCCTCGAGGCGTTCGAGTTCGCCGTGGAGGAGGGCTACGACCATCCCGCGTTCACCGATTGGGTGTGGCCCGATGCCGCCGCCAACACCGAGTCGGCGCTCAATGCCACCCAACTCACCGCCGGTGACAACGAGTAGCCGGCTTTCCCGAACGGTCATATATGAAAACGGTGCATCGCCTGTATGGGTGATGCACCGTTTGACGTTTGCTCGAGTTTTAAGTTCTCGCGAAGTATAAAGCGAACGACCGGGATGGGTATTTCTTGAGCAAACATTCCGCAGGAAAGCCACCCGAAGGTGGCTTTCCAAGGACGTTTGCGAAGGAATTACCCATCCCGGACGGTGGGGAGCGACTACTTCACGACCAGGATGTCGCAATCGGTGTTGCGCAGCAGGAACGTGGAGATCGACCCGAGCAGCGCGTACTTGATGGAGGACAGGCCGCGGGCGCCGCAGAGTACGAGGTCGGGCTTGATCACGTCGAGCATCTCGTCCTTGAGCGTTTCGCGTATGCGCCCGGCGCGGATCATGACCTCGACGGAGGGAATCGCCTCGTTCGCCTTGGCCTCCTCGACCTGGGCCGCGATGGAGTTGGTAAAGGCATCCTGCAGGCCCTGGATCAGATCGGCGGGGTAGGATCCAGCGGATTCGAGCGCAGTCGAATCGATGACATGACCGATAACAAGAGCAGCGCCGTTGTTCGCGGCGACTTTGATGGCGCGTGCGAGCACGAAATCCTGCTGGTCGGTACCGTCAAGGGCAACAAATACCTTGGAATAACCTTCGTGCATGGTGACCTCCTTGGCCTGTGGCGGGCTTCCGTGTACCCACCGTTTGGTGCTTTACCATGCCACAGTTATACCCAATTGCCCGTTTCCGGCGCGTAACATGCCGCGAACGGCGCGCTTTTTCGGTGCAGTGGGCGAAGAGGGGCGATAATAGGCGGAAGAGTGATTTGACTGCGCTACGCCTGCGGTCATGTTATACGGTTGAAACTGGGGGAGGTCCTTTGGACGTCATCGAACTGCTTAAATCCGCGTTTCTCGGTTTGGTCGAGGGCATCACGGAGTGGCTGCCTATCTCCTCGACGGGGCACATGATCTTGGTCGACGAGTTCATCAAGCTCAACGTCACCGAGGAATTCTGGAACATGTTCCTCGTGGTGATCCAGCTCGGCGCGATCCTGGCCGTGTGCGTGCTGTTCATCCGCGACCTGCTGCCGTTTGGGTTTGGCAAGACGCGCCAGGAGTGCCGCGACACCTGGAGCCTGTGGGGCAAGATCATCGTGGGCTGCCTGCCTGCGGCGATCATCGGCATTCCGCTGGACGACTTCATGGAGGAGCACCTCTACAACGCGTGGGTCGTCGCTGCCGCGCTCATCGTCTACGGCATCGCATTCATCGTGATCGAGCGTTGGCGCGCCAACAAGCTCGCGGCGCGCGTGGCCGAGGAGGCCGCGGCGAACGCCCGTCCCGGCGGAGCCCACTTTGCGGCTCCCGCCGTTGCCGTCGAGCCTACGCAGGGCGGCGACTTTGGCGCCATCACCTCGCTCGAGGACCTCTCCTACAAGACCGCCCTGGGCATCGGCTGCTTCCAGGTGCTCTCGCTCATTCCCGGTACCTCGCGCTCCGGCTCCACCATCATCGGCGGCCTTCTGTTGGGCACCACGCGTTCCGTTGCCGCCAAGTTTACGTTCTTCTTGGCGATTCCCGTCATGTTCGGTGCGAGCTTCCTCAAGCTCGTCAAGTTCTTCCTCAAGGGCGGCGTGTTCGACGCGAGCGGTCTGGCCATCCTCGGTGTGGGTTGCGCCGTCGCTTTTGTGGTCTCGCTCATTGCGATCAAGTGGCTCATGGGATTTGTCCGCCGTCACGATTTCACAGCGTTCGGCATCTACCGCATTGTGCTCGGCATCGCGGTGCTGGGGTATTTTGCTCTACTTGCCTAAAGTACGTGCTACCATTTCGTAGACGGATAACGAAAACTGAAGGCGCGCTGTCCGAGGGGGCGGCGCGCCTTCTCATGTACGAGGAGGAGCCATGGGCAAGATGGGCACGACGGTGGCGCTGGCAGGTGCCGCAGTGGGCGCGGTGGCGGGTGTCACGGCAATTGCATGTGCGAAGCGCGCAGCGGGCCTGCGTCCGAGTGCGCCCGCGGGTACACCGCTCACAGCAGAGGGCTACCACGCGGGGGATGACGCGGTCGAGCGATTCCGGGCGCTCCTGCGGGTGCCCACCATCTCGCGCGACGATCCGGCACTCGTGGATCGCACGCCCTTCGAGGCCTGGGTGCCCACCCTGCGCGAGCAGTTCCCCCGCGTGTTCGAGGTGTGCGAACTCACCATGTTCGACGAGTTCGGCCTGCTCATGCGTTGGCCTGGTGCTGATTCCGCCCTCGACCCGATCGTGCTCATGGCACATCAGGACGTAGTGCCAACTGAGGGTCAGGCGTGGGACCACGACCCGTTTGCCGCCGAGATCCACGACGGCGAGATCTGGGCCCGTGGTTCGCTCGACACAAAGAACATTGCCGCGGCGATCTTCGAGTCGATGAACGTGTTGATCGGTGAGGGCTATGTGCCTCCGCGCGACGTCTGGTATTTCTCGTCGAACGGCGAGGAGGTTGCGGGTCCGGCTGCGCGGCAGGCGGTTACGTGGATGCGCGAGCACGGCATCCACCCCTATATGGTGATGGATGAGGGCGGCGCGGTGGCGACAGACGCCCCCTTGGGCGTGGAGGAGCCCGTGGCGATGGTCGGGGTCTCCGAGAAAGGGCATGTCGACCTCAAGGTCACGGCGCGCGCCGATGGCGGCCACGCATCGACGCCCGCCGAGAACGACGCCCCGCGCCTGCTCGCCCGCGTGTGCGAGCATATCGCCGCGAATCCCGGTAAGCCCGAGTTCACGCGCGCCCTCGACGCGACCCTCATGGAGCTTGCGAGCCGCAGTTCGACCCTGTACCGCATGGTGTTCTCAAACCTGTGGCTGACGCGTCCACTCGTATCGAAGATCATGTCGTCGAATCCCGAGATGGGTGCGATGATCCGCACCACCTACGCCCTCACCCAGTTGCAGGGCTCGCCGGCCCACAACGTGCTCCCCACGGTGGCAACGGCGAACTTCAACGTCCGTATCGCCCCGTTCGAGACGGTCACGGATGCTATCAACCGCGCCCGTGAGCGCGCGGAGGAGGCGTGCCGAGCGTGCGGCGTGAGCCCCGACCACGTCACCATCGAGATCGAGCAGGCCGTGCCCTACACTGAGCCCGCGCCCGTGAGCCCGTTCGAGGACGACCCCGCTTTCGATTACCTGCATCGCTGCGTCGCGGGAGTGTATCCCGAGGCGGGCTTTGCGCCGTACGTGCAGAACTCCTGCACGGATTCCCGGGAGTTCTGCGAGATTTGCGAGCGCGTGTACCGCTTTGGCGGCTTTATCTACTCGGGTGAGGCCCGCTCGCTGCTGCATACGGCGAATGAGCGCATCGGCGTGGACGTGTACAAGCGCGGGATCGAGTTCTACATGGCGTTCCTGCGCAATCTCGACGAGCTTCGATAGGGGATGAACATGGCTGGAGAGAACAAGGCCCGCACCTCCCGAGCGCCCAGGCTCGATTACGCGCATGTCGCGCTCGCCTCGCTGCCGTTCATGGGCATGATCAGCTTCTGGCAGGTCTTTGACGGCATCGTTCCCAAGATGCTCACGGGGACGTTCGGCTTGGACAATATGACTACCGGTGCCGTCATGGCGATCGACAACGTGTTCGGTCTCGTGTTGCTACCCCTGTTCGGCATCCTGTCCGACCGCTGTGCAAGCCGCCTCGGTCGCCGCACGCCGTTCATCCTGATCGGGTCGGTGATTGCCGCTTTCAGCGTGCCGCTTATCGCCGTCGCCAACGGGATGCGCAGCCTGCCGCTGCTCATCTTCGCAATCCTCCTCACGTTGTTCGCCATCTGCATGTACCGCACCATGACCGTCGCGATCGTGTGCGATATCACGCCACGCCCGCTGCGCACCAAGGCCGATTCGATCCAAAAGATGGTGGGCTACGCGGGCACGGGCGCGATGCTCGTGGCGATTGCGGTGATGGTGCCCTCCGGTGACATGCCCAACTACATTCCGCTGTTCATGCTGCAGGCGCTCGTCATCCTGGGTTCTGCGGTGGTGTACGCCATCCGTGTGCGCGAGCCACAGCTCGTGCAAAAAATGCATGACGAGAGCCTTAAGATGGGGATCGAGGAGTCCGAGATCATGGTCGACGACTCACCCGAGGCAGGCGGCCGTGCGAAGATCACCGACCGCTCCGTACTCTTTTCGATTGCGATGCTCTTGGCCGCAACTTTTTTCTATTACATGAGCTACAACGCCATGACCACGAATATCTCGCGTTATGCTGATATGTTTTACAACATGGAGGGCGGCAGCTACGCGATTATCAACATCGTGACAATAGTTGGCGCGCTCTCGGGATATGTGCCGCTTGCTAACCTCTCGCTCAAGGTGGGACGTAAGCGCGTTGCCGTGGCGTCGGCGCTCGTCATGGCTCTTGCACCGGTAGCCCTGTGGCTTATTCCCGGGTTCAGCCCCGTCTTCTACCTCGTGTTCCTCGCCATAGGCATCGCGCTGGGCGGCGTTGACATGTGCGTGTACACCATGCTGCTCGAGGTGGTGGACGCGAACAGCGTTGGTCGCTACTCGGGCTACTACTACACGGTCTCGATGGCGGCGCAGGTGGCGACCCCCATCCTGTCGGGCATCGTAATGGATGTCGCCCCCGGTTTGCTCTTCGCCTACATCGCGCTCATGGGCATCTTCATGCTGTTTGCTATCGCGGCAGCGCGCCATGGCGACACGGTCCTGATTGACGAGGTCGCGCGCCGCGAATCGGCCTCGGCGTAAACGTCGGAGCGCTTCCTGCGGGCGGACGGCGCTCCGGCCCCCGCTTGTCGTGCCGACGTTCTGGCATACTGTGCGCATGCGAGACCATGACCACGAGAGGCGGAGGCCCTATGAACATCCAGATCTTCGGCACCAAGAAGAGCTTCGACACCAAGAAGGCGCAGCGCTACTTCAAAGAGCGGCGCATCAAGTTCCAGTTCATCGACTTGCGCGAGAAGGAGATGAGCAAGGGCGAGCTCCAGAGCGTGATGCGCGCGGCCGGCGGCATCGACGCCGTGATCGACCAGGGCGCCAAGGACCAGGACACCGTCGCGTTGATCACCTACCTGGCGGAGAGCCAGAAGTTCGACAAGCTCCTCGAGAACCAGCAGGTCCTTCGCGAGCCCATCGTGCGCAACGGCGCCAAGGCGACCGTGGGGTATTGCCCCGAGGTCTGGAAGACCTGGGAGTAGGGGACGGTGGCCACGGAAGGGCTGCGTGGAAGGACCTACACGCGGGAGGCTCTGGAGCAGCCTAGAACGATAAAATGAACGAGAAAAAGTCCCAATTACGATAAACCGAATCACCTGCGGCTATGGTATCCTTGCAAGCGTGAATAAATCTTCGGCCAACGGTTGCTATTTTCACTCAAACGCGCGCGTTTTTTCGGCGAGTGGCGCATGGGGATGGCTGGCCGCTGTTCGGGGATGCCGGATATCGGGGCGAGAGCCGTCCCGACAGCACGACAAGGAGCGTGGTCAGGTAATGCAGGAGGCATGGGAAGGCTTCGAGGACGGTAATTGGACCAAAGAGGTCGACGTCCGCGACTTCATCCAGAAGAACTATACCCCCTACGAGGGCGACGAGTCGTTCCTGGTGGGCCCCACCGAGCGCACCACCAAGCTGTGGGACGACGTCATGGCCCTTATGCTCAAGGAGCGTGAGCAGGGCGGCGTTCTCGACATGGACACCAAGGTCGTGACCGGTATCCTGTCGCACCCGGCCGGCTACATCGACGCCGAGCATCCCGAGCGCGAGACCATTGTCGGTCTCCAGACCGACAAGCCGCTCAAGCGCGCCTTGCACGTCAACGGCGGTATCCGCATCGCCTGCCAGGCCGCTTCCCAGCACGGCTATGAGGTCGACCCCGAGATCGTCGACTTCTACACCAACAAGCGCAAGACGCACAACGCCGGCGTGTTCGACGTGTACAAGCCCGAGATGCGCGCTTGCCGCTCCGCCCACATCATCACCGGCCTGCCGGATGGCTACGGCCGTGGCCGCATCATCGGCGACTACCGTCGCGTGGCCCTGTACGGCGTTGACGCCCTGATCAAGGACAAGCAGGCTCAGAAGTCCTCCACCCCCTCCGTCATGAACGAGGACAACATTCGCCTGCGCGAGGAGCTCTCCGAGCAGATTCGCTCGCTGCAGCAGCTTATCGAGCTCGGTAAGCTCTACGGCTTCGACATCGCCCGCCCGGCTGCCAACACCCAGGAGGCCATCCAGTGGATGTACCTCGCCTATCTGGCTGCCGTGAAGGATCAAAACGGCGCCGCCATGTCCATTGGCCGCACCTCCACCTTCATCGACATCTACGCCGAGCGCGACCTCAAGAATGGCACTTTCACCGAGGAGCAGATCCAGGAGTTCGTCGACCACTTCATCATGAAGCTCCGCATGGTCAAGTTCGCTCGTACCCCCGAGTACCAGAACCTCTTCTCGGGCGACCCGCAGTGGGTCACCGAGTCTATTGGCGGCATGGGTGTTGACGGCCGTACCCTCGTCACCAAGATGAGCTACCGCTACCTCCATACGCTCGAGACGATGGGCACCTCCCCGGAGCCGAACCTGACCGTCCTGTGGTCCACGCACCTGCCGCAGGCCTTCAAGGAGTTCTGCGCCAAGACCTCCATCGCCTCCTCGTCCATCCAGTACGAGAACGACGACGTCATGCGCGTGTACCACGGCGACGACTACGCCATCGCCTGCTGCGTGTCCTCCATGCGCGTCGGTAAGGAGATGCAGTTCTTCGGCGCTCGCGCCAACCTCGCCAAGTGCCTTCTGTACGCACTCAACGGCGGTGTGGACGAGGTCTCCCACAAGCAGATCGGCCCTAAGTACCGTCCGGTCGAGGGCGACACGCTCGACTTCGATGACGTCATGAGCAAGTACAAGGACATGATGAAGTGGCTTGCCGGCGTGTACGTGAACACGCTGAACATCATCCACTATATGCACGACAAGTACTGCTACGAGGCCATTCAGATGGCCCTGCACGACAAGGACGTCCATCGCTGGTTCGCAACGGGCATCGCCGGCCTCTCCGTCGTGGCCGACTCCCTGTCTGCCATTAAGTACGCCAAGGTTCACCCCGTCCGCGACGAGCAGGGTGTCATCGTCGACTTCAACATCGAGGGCGACTTCCCCAAGTACGGCAACGATGACGACCGCGTCGACACTCTTGCCCACGACATCGTGCATGAGTTCATGGAGTGCATCCGTCGCCACGAGACCTACCGCAACTCCGTGCCCACCACCTCTGTCCTCACCATCACCTCCAATGTGGTGTATGGCAAGAACACCGGCGCCACGCCCGATGGCCGTAAGGCCGGCGTGCCGTTCGCCCCGGGTGCCAACCCGATGCACCAGCGCGACAGCCATGGCGCCATCGCGTCTCTGAGCTCGGTTTCCAAGCTTCCGTTCCGCGACGCGCAGGACGGCATTTCCAACACCTTCTCCATCGTGCCGGGCGCGCTGGGCAAGGAGGACGAGGTCTTCTTTGGCGACATCGACCTCGGTGACATCGAGTTCGAGAACCCGGTTGCTTGCTGCGATTGCACCGACTCCTCCGCTCCTGAGGGCTCTGAGGATCGCTAAGATCGCGGGCCACGTGGTCCGTCTGTAATGTTTCCGCGCCGGTCGTAATTCTGGCGTACCGGCGCGGCATCTACTGATATACTTTCAGTAACAATTCCTATTCTGGCGCGTTGGGGCGTCAAACAAGAAAAGGAGAACACCATGAAGGTCGCTGATATCCCGCAGGCGCAGGCCGACAATCTCGTGAGCATGATCGACGCGTACGCCGAGAAGGGTGGCCACCACCTGAACGTCAACGTGTTCAACCGTGACACGCTTCTCGACGCCCAGGCCCATCCGGAGAAGTACCCGCAGCTCACCGTGCGTGTTTCCGGCTATGCCGTTAACTTCCACAACCTCACGAAGGATCAGCAGGACGAGGTCATCTCCCGTACCTTCCACGAGGGCTTCTAATTCGCGATAGCAGAGCGAATGTGACGAGACGGGTGCCAGGATAACCTGGCGCCCGTCTTTGCGCATGGGGGCTTCCAATGACCCATTGAAGATATGAGTTTACAAAAAACGACAATGTGTACCGCCGGGTAGCGTGTCTATCCCAAAGCGTGTTCGTTTCAGCGCGTATCCGCGTACAATTGCGCGAAATGTGGAATCAACGCCGGCATGCGAGCAGATCTGATCGTTAAACATGGCGCAAATGCGCAAGGGCACCGATCTGGCATCGCCAAATCGCCGTTAAGACGCGAAATTTGGTACACATTGTCGTTTTTTGTATGTCAAAGCTGATGGCTTAGGCGATCTTCATTGCGGCTGCGAGGAAGATTTCGCTGAAGGCGTTGGGGCAATGGATGTCCAACAGGGTATGATACCTAGCGGTTAAATGTGACTGCGTTGGATACCGCAGATGAAGGGGGAGATGGCTCATGGCGCGTGTGCAGTTGGACGGCTTGCAGGACCAGGTATCGAGCTACGCGCTCGGGCGTGTGCACTCGATTGAAAGCATGGGTACGGTCGACGGGCCCGGTGTGCGATTCGTGGTGTTCACCCAGGGATGCCCCATGCGCTGCGCATATTGCCACAATCCCGACACGTGGGCCGTGGGCGAGGGTGTGGGCACCCCGGTGACGGTCGAACGCATCATGAGCGAATTCGAGAGCAACCGCCCGTTTTACCGCACGGGCGGGATCACAGTCACGGGTGGAGAGCCCCTGCTGCAGCCGGAGTTCGTGGGCGATCTTTTCAAGGCGATGCACGACAACCCCAACGGGCGCGTCCACACGTGCCTGGACAGCTGCGGTTATGCGTACAATCCCAAGCGTCCGGAGCGGTTCGAGAACGTGCTCTCGGAGACCGATCTCGTCCTACTCGATATCAAGCACAGCGATCCGCAGGGGCATAAGGACCTGACCCGCTGCGCACCGGACAACATCATCGCGTTCGGTGACGAGCTCGCGCGACGCGGGATCAAGGTCGTCATTCGCCATGTGGTTGTCCCCGGGATCACCGACACGGTCGAGGAATGCGAGGCACTCGGAAGGCTGATCGCGCCCTGGCGCAATGTGGTGGGGCTGGAACTCCTGCCGTATCACACCATGGGCATCGTGAAGTACGAGCAGCTTGGGATCGAGTATCCGCTCAAGGATGTGCCGGCTATGGACAAGGGTCGCATTCCCGAGTTGCGCGAAGCGGTCCTGCATGGGCTGCGTATGGGCAGGGCAGCGGAACACAACTGCCAGGGTTAGCCGGGTTGCCCGACGGACCGGAAGCCCCCCGCGCGGGCGAATGATCCGACGGCGGGGAAGGCATAACGGGAGCTTCAGTGCAAACAAAAAGGCGGCGCCGGTGGAGAGACCTGGCGCCGCCTTTTGTGAGGGGTGGAGTACTAGTGATGTACCCGCATGCTCCCCATCGAAAACGGTTTTCAACTCGTTCATGATGTCAGCACCGTTTGTGCACGTCACGAACACATTTTCCGTCTTATGGCAGGTCGTTACCCGCGGCGATATAAAGGTCGTACCATTCCTGGCGAGTAAGCTCGACATCGGCACCGGGGGCGATGGCGCGAATGCGCTCGGGATCCATTGAACCCGAGATAACCTGCATGCGGGCGGGATGACGCAAGATCCAGGCGATTGCAACGGCTTCTTTGGAGACGCCCCGCTCCTCGGCGATCTGGGCCAAGACGCCGTTGAGCTCGGCGAACTGCTCGTTATCGATGAAGGTTCCTGCGAACATGCCGTACTGAAGAGGGCTCCAGGCCTGGATGGTCATGCCTGTGAGCTGCGCGTAGGAGAGCGCACCGCCATCACGGTCGGCCGCGGCGTCGTCCTCCATGTTCTCGTGCATCTGCATGCGCACCATGCCGGCATGGCACAGGCCGAACTGGAGCTGGTTGACCTCGAGCTTCTGATCGAGATTGGCCTGGAGCATCTCGCAGCTCCAGGGGCCCATGTTGCTCACGCCGATGTGGCGCGCCATGCCGGAGTCGACGATGTGGGCCATGGTGTCGCCGAGCTCGTCGAGGTCGCAGAGGGCGTCGAGGCGATGCAGGAGCACGAAGTCGACGTGGTCGGTCTGCAGGCGCTCGAGTTCGGCCTCGAGCGAGGAGAGCAGGTGGTCGCGCGAGAAGTCGTAGATGCCGTTGCGCTTCCCGGTGAAGTCGGGAGCGATGCCGAATTTGGTCTGGAGGATGACATCGTCGCGGGCGACCCCGAGGTCGTGCAGGGCCTGCCCCAGGACGCGTGAGCTTTCGCCCGCACCGTAGATGTCGGCGGAATCGAAGAAGTTCATCCCGCAGTTGAGTGCCGTCTGGACGATGTCGCGGGCCTCATCGCGCGTTTTTCCAGCCATGCGCATGACGCCCATTGCGATGCGGCTCGCCTCGTACTCAGTCGATCCGATTGTTTGGTAGTTCATGGGGTTCCCTTCGAGGTATGGGCGAATGCCGGAAACAAGCATCATAGCCATGATAGAACTTGAGTAAGGGATCGTGACAGCTGACGAAAGCCTGCTGTCAATACCAAATCGCAAGTTTTGCAGAACGACTACGTCCCCAGTTGGAAATTAGAGGTACTCGATCTGCGCGCCTTCGGTGTCGCAGGTGAGGATGTGGGTTTCGCAGGCGGGGAAGGCCTCGCGGAGGCGCACCTGCAGGAACTTGGCGACGATAGTATCGTCAGTCACAGCCATGAGGGTCGATCCGGAGCCGGAGATCCACAGCGTTCCCGCCCCGCCGTCCAGGCACGTGGCGCGGATGGCATCGTAGTCGGGGATGAGTGCCCGGCGATAGGGCTCCTGCAGGCGATCGTCGTTCGCGTCGGCGATGAGCGCGAGGTCGCCCGTCTCCAGACCGCGCGTCATGCCGGCGATACGGCCCATCTGCCACACCGCGTTCGAGAGCGGCACCTCCTGCGGAACCACCTTGCGCGCCTCGCTCGTATGGACCTCGTAGGGCGGGATGATGGTGATGAAGCGCAAGCGATCGCTCACGTCATAGCGAAGGCAGCGCGGCAGGCCGCCCTCGGGCGTGAAGGAACACACGGCACCGCCCAAGATCGCGGGGGCCACATTGTCGGGATGCCCCTCGACGGACGTGGCGATGCGGACGAGCTCAGCGCGGTCGACGGTATGGCCGGTGAGGGCGGCTGCTGCCATGATGCCAGCGACCACGCAGGTGGAGCTGCTGCCGAGACCGCGCGCCACGGGCACCTCGGTATGGATGTCGAGCTTGACCGGGAAGGGCTCCTCACCCCACTCCCGCAGGGCGTCGACGAAAGAGACGTACACGAGGTTGTTCTCGCTTTGGAACTCCACAGGGCAACCCGTGATTTCGAGTTCGTCCGAGCGTTCGAAGGTGAAATGCGAGTACAGCGACACGGCCATACCGAGCGTGTCATAGCCGATGCCGAGGTTCGCACTCGTAGCGGGAACAGTGATCTTGATCATGGGGCTCTCCTTCTTGAGGATGAAACTCACCTTACTATCCTATCAGGGGCTGTTCTTAAGGCATGAGCGCGCGGGTACAATAAAGTTACTTTTCACGCCGTTGAAATGAGTGCCTATGCCGGTTATTGCATTGTTTTTGGGAAGATGAATTGATGCAAAATTGGGAATTGGCGGCTGCGGGCAAGCCTCTCAATTCAATTGATCCTTTGATGTAGGAGGTGCCACATGGAGTATTTGCCCCGCGTTGTCCAGGCGCTTGCAGGCGACGATTATACCGTGTATGCGTATTTCTCTGACGGGTCGGTGCGCCGTGCAGACATCAAGTCCCTCATCGAGCGGGGCGGTGTATTTGCCCGCCTATCAGATGAAGATTTCTTTTCAAACAGGTTGACAGTTATGAATGACGCCGTTGCGTGGGACGTTGCCGGAAACCATGATGAAGCTGCTTGTATTGATTTGGACCCTTGGAGCATGTACGAGACGAGCGAGTGCGTTGCCGATCCGCTCGCCGAAGAGGCGGCCTAACTCTCACTATCACGGCGACTTAAGCATGGGTAGTATGCTCAAGTTCCGGCGTGTTTCGTCCGCCGCGAGTTCCGCATGAGCCGAAGGCCACCTTAAGTGGCCTTCGTGCGAGTCGGGATTGTTCGAGCGCCGGATGAAACACGCCGGAACCCATATACGTATCTTCTACAGCGCTGTGGCAGCGTTCTCCACGTACGTGGGCATATCGTCGATATCGACCACGTCGGTGTGGAGGACGGGCTTGTCCTGGAGCGTGGAAAGCTGCTCGGGCGCGGTGGTATCGGTCGCCTTGGCGAGGACGTCCATGCAGGCGAAGTCGCTCGGAGGACAGAACAGGCCGAGCGCCCCGGCGACGGCGCGGGGGAACTTGTAGGGGCTCGCCGTGGAGAGCAGGATGCGCGCCTTGGCATCCGGGGCGGCGGGTTGCTCAGCCAGGACGTGGAAGCCGCATGCAGTGTGCGGGTCGATCACGTAGCCGTTCGCGTCCCAGCACTCCTTGATGGCGTTCGCGACCTGGTCCTCGTCGGCCCAACCGCATCCGAAGACCTCCTGGATGCGGGCGAGCAAGTCGGCGGGCAGGGTGTAGGAACCCTCGTCGCTGAGGCTTTCCATGAGCTGCGCGACCAGTTCGCAGTTGCCGTCGCTCAGGTAGTAGAGCATGCGCTCGAGGTTGGACGAGATGAGGATATCCATGCTCGGCGACGTCGTGGTGTAGAAGGGGCGCTGACGGTCGTAGGTACCGGTGGTGAGGAAATCGTAGAGCACGTTGTTCTTATCGCTTGCCACGACGAGCTTGGCCACGGGCAGACCCATGCGCTTGGCGTAGTAGCCGGCGAGGATGTCGCCGAAGTTGCCGGTGGGCACGCAGAACTCGACCGCATCGCCCGGCTCGATGGCGCCTGCGCGCAGGAGCTGAGCATAGGCAGCGAAGTAATACACGACCTGCGGCACCAGGCGGCCGACGTTGATGGAGTTGGCACTGGAGAGCATCACGCCCTGCTCTGCCAGGTGCTCGGCGAGCTCGATGTCGCCGAAGATGCGCTTGACGGCGCTCTGAGCGTCATCGAAGTTGCCGCGCACCCCGCAGACGGTGACGTTGCCGCCCTCTTGCGTACTCATCTGGAGTTCCTGCACGCGGGAGACCTTGCCCTCTGGATAGAAGACGGTGATGCCCACACCGGGCGCGTCGGCAAAGCCGGCAAGCGCCGCCTTTCCGGTGTCACCCGAGGTCGCGGTGACGATTTGGATCTTGGCGGGCGCATCCTCAGCGGCGGAGTCAGCCGTGCGGGCCATGAGGCGGGGGAGCATCTGCAGGGCAACGTCCTTGAACGCACTGGTGGGGCCGTGCCAGAGCTCGAGGACGTAGGAGGGCACGCCATCGGCGTTGGGGGCCTGCGCGAGCGGCACCACGGGGGTGACTTCGTCGCTGGCAAAGGTGCCCTCGTAGGCCTCGCAAACGCAGGCGGCGATCTCGTCGGCGCTGTAGTCGGGCAGGAGCGCGCCGAGCACCTCGCGTGCGAGCTCGAAGTAGTCCTTGGAGGCGAGGCTGGCGAGGTTGATGGTGGCCTCGCCCAGCGCGTCGCTCACGTACAGACCGCCGTCCGGCGCGATGCCGCGTCGAATCGCCTGCTTGGAGCTGAGCTCAGATGTACGTGAACGCGTGCTGTGGTACGTCGCCATACTGCGATCTCCTCACAATTGGGTGCATAGATGGAGCTCATGGTACCAGAGCGTCCCGCTCCGGCTGGCTAAAGTGAACGCAGGCGCGGGCCTTTACAGCGCCATTCCACATGACGTTCTTTATTTGGAAACAATGGTGACACCTTTGAGCTGCCCTACTAGCTCATGGTAAAGTGGCAGCCTACGTGTCATGTCGCGCTGCCCGTTTGCGGCACGCGCTGGGGAGGGGTTTCTGCGCACCATGATCAAGATCACCAAATTTGGCGGTTCGTCCGTCGCCGACGCCGAGCATTTCCGCAAGATCAAGGCGATTATCGACGCCGACCCGGCACGCCGCTTCGTGGTGGTGAGTGCGTGCGGACGCCGTTCCAAGGCCGACACCAAGGTCACCGACCTGCTGTATCTCGTAGACGCTCACGTGAACTACCACGTTTCCTGCGAGGACCTGCTTACCGACATCGGCCAGCGCTATTTCGACATCGCCGACGAGTTGAACCTCGACTATCCGATCCGCGATGAGTTCGCGGCGTTTGCCGAGCGCGCCCGTACCGGCGGGTACACCACCGAGGAGCTTGTGAGCCGCGGTGAGTACTTCACTGCGCGCCTCATGGCCGAGTACCTGGGGCTGCCGTTCATCGACGCTGCGGATATGGTCGCCTTCCACCACGACGGCACGCTCTCAATGAAGCGCACGGCGGAGCTCGTCAAGGAAAACGCCCGCGAAGGCGGATTCGTCATGCCCGGCTTCTACGGTGCCACCAAGGAGGGTAAGATCCGCCTGCTCGACCGCGGCGGCGGAGACATCTCCGGCTCCATCCTCGCCCAGTGCCTGGAGGCTGATCTCTACGAGAACTGGACGGACGTCTCGGGCTTCCTCTCCGCCGATCCTCGCATCGTGCCGGGCGCGCAGCCCATTCCCCGCATCACCTACGAGGAGCTTCGCGAACTCTCCTACATGGGCGCGAGCGTCCTGCATGAGGAGGCCGTCTTCCCCGTGCGCGATGCCGGCATCCCGCTCGTGATCAAAAACACCAATGCGCCCGAGGATCCGGGCACCATCATTTCCGAGACCGCCAAAGAGGGCGATTCCGAGCCCATCATCACCGGCATCGCCGGCAAGCGCGGGTTCCTCGCCATCAACGTCTCGCGTGACCGCACCAAGAGCCGCATTGGCTTCATGCGTCGTGCCCTGTCCGTCTTCGAGCGCTATGGCGTCTCGGTCGAGCACATGCCCACGGGTGTGGACCAGTTTGCCGCAGTCGTTCAGGCCGCCGACGTCAAGGACTCCCTGTATTCGCTCATCTCCGATATCCAGGAGGAAGTCGAGCCGCTGGAGATTGAGGTTGTCGAGAACCTGGCGCTCATTGCGACGGTTGGCCGCAACCTGCGCGGGCGCGCCGGTATCTCGGGGCACCTGTTCGGCAAGCTGGGCGAGGCGGGCGTGAGCGTCCGCATGATCACCCAGGGCTGCGACGAGATCAACATCATCGTCGGCGTCGAAGAGCGCGATTTTGACCGCGCCATCAAGACCATTTACGAGGCGTTCTCCGATGAGAACGGCATTGTTACCACGGCCGATCTCGAGCCGACGCCGAGCCCGTTTTAAGCAGAGCATGCGCCCGCTCGTCACGTCATGTGAGGGTGGCATTCGACATATCCTTTTGAGAAGGGGGACAACATGAAGACATATTCCGTCGCCATCGTGGGCGCCACCGGAGCGGTGGGCACGCAGATGCTTCAATGCCTGGAGGAGCAGGAGTTCCCGGTTGGCTCCCTCAAGTTGCTGGCGAGCCCCCGCTCGGCCGGCAAGGTTGTCGAGACTCCGTGGGGCGAGGTCACGGTCGAGGCCGCGGCACCCGAGGCGTTCGACGGGGTCGACATCGTGCTCGGCGCGGCGGAGGACGACATCGCGCTCGCGCTCTACCCCGAGGCCGTCAAGCGCGGTGCGGTGGTTGTGGACAACTCGCACGCCTTCCGCCTCGATGCGGACGTGCCGCTGGTCGTTCCCGAGATCAACGCCGCCGATGCCCTCAACCACAAGGGCATCATCGCCAACCCCAACTGCGCCACCATCATCGGCCTCGTTCCCACCTGGCCGCTTCACCAAATCGCCGGTGTCAAGCGCATGATCGTCTCGACGTACCAGGCCGCGAGTGGTGCCGGCGTCCCGGGCATGCGAGAGCTCGAGGAGCAGATCGGCTGCATGGGGCGCGGCGAGGAGATTCCCGCACCGAGCGCATTCGCCGCGCAGCTCGCCAGCAACCTCATCCCGCAGATCGGCGGCGAGAAGTTCGAGGGCTTCACCTCCGAGGAGATGAAGATGCAAAACGAGGGGCGCAAGATCATGCATCTGCCCGAGCTCCGCGTTAATTGCACCTGCGTGCGCGTACCGGTGGTTCGTTCGCATTCCGAGAGCATCACGCTCGAGTTCGAGCGCGACATCACACTTGAGCAGGCGCGCGAGGCCCTTGCCGCTGCACCTGGCGTGAAGCTTGTGGACGACCTGAACGCAGAGAGCGCGCACGACCGTTGGCCCATGCCGCTGGACACGACCGACCAAGACCTCATCTGGGTCGGCCGCATCCGCCGCGACATCTCCAATCCGGAGGCGCTGCGCGGCATCACGTTTTGGTGCTGCGGCGATCAGATTCGCAAGGGCGCGGCGACAAATGCGGTCCAGATTGCAAAGCTGCTCTGCGAGTAGGCCGCGTACGTTGCGTGCAGCTGCTCAACGGCAATCGAAACCGTCCACGAGTAAAGCAACACTACTAAGTAAAGTGTGTACAATCTAGTCGAAGCACGGAATGACAGCGGAGGGCGTCGTCTGCACGGATGTGCGGGCGGCGCCTTTCGCGTCTGAATACGACAAGAATGGTCGTGGTCTGTATGAGCAAGTATGTCATCGTGGTCGAATCCGGCGCAGATGTCACGCCGGAGCTGCGTGAGCGCTATGGAATCGTGAGTGTTCCTATGCACGTGACGATGGGGGACGAGACGGTGGACGACGGCTCGATCGATCCGCTTGAGATCTACTCGCGCTGCAATGAGATGGGTCAGATGCCAAAGACGAGCGGCTGTTCTCCTGCGGACTTCAATGAGGTTTACGATCGCATCCACGCCGAGCAGCCCGAAGCCACCATCCTGCACCTTGCGTATTCCGAGGTGACCACCTGCTCGCATCAGTCCTCTAAGATCGCCGCCGAGGGCCGCGACTACGTGTACTCGATGGATACACGCTTCGTCTCTGTGGGTCAGTCGCTCATTGCCGTCGAGGCCGCCAAGTATATCGAGGCGAACCCCGATGCGACGGTCGAGGAAATATTCTCCTTCGTCGAGAGCGTGATGGATCGCGTGCTTTTGGGCTTCGTCCCCACCGACCTCGCCTTCCTCAAGGTGGGCGGTCGCCTCTCCAACGTGGCGTTCCTTGGTGCGCATCTGCTCAAGATCAAGCCGTGCATCGAGGTCACGGGCGGCAAGTTCGTCGCCACCAAGAAATTCCGTGGCTCCATGCTCAAGTGTGCCCGTGCGTTCCTCGACCACATGGTCGAGAAGGGCGATATCGATTTTTCGCATATTGGTCTCGCGTATTCCGTGGGCCTGTCCGAGGAACTGCGCGGCGACATGGAGGTATATGCCCGCGAGCTCGGTTTCGAGGACATCACGTGGACGCAGGTTGGTGGCGTGATCTCCAGCCACTGCGGCCCCACCGCCTTCGGCGCGGTCCTGCTGCAAAAGTAACCACGTTCTCTTGCGAGCGCAGGCACCGCAACGTCCGCCAGCGCAAAGAGCGCGATCGGTATTCTCCAAGCTGTCGGGTCGATGTGGTTCGATATTCGCACATGCTGCCCACGTATTTGCCTGATGCCTATACTTGTGGGTATATCAATTCATAATGGGAACCCACGCAACGGGAGCGCCGCGTATGGCATATATCGAGTTCAGCGATGTGACGAAGGTTTATGGCTCGGGTGATGCCGAAGTCCACGCGCTGGATGGGGCGTCGTTTGAGGTCGATCGCGGCGAGCTCGCTGTGATCCTCGGCGCCTCCGGCGCGGGCAAGACCACCGCGCTCAACATCCTCGGCGGCATGGACACCGCCACGAGTGGACGCGTTGTCGTCGACGGGCGCGACGTGAGCTCCGCCTCCGAAGACGACCTCGTGGAGTACCGCCGCGCCGACGTGGGCTTTGTGTTCCAGTTCTACAACCTCGTGCCCAACCTCACCGCGCTTGAGAATGTCGAGCTCGCTTCCCAGATTTGCCCCGACTCCCTTGACGCCGCCGAGTGCCTGCGCAAGGTGGGCCTGGGCGAGCGCATGGCGAACTTCCCCTCGCAGCTTTCCGGTGGCGAGCAGCAGCGCGTATCCATCGCCCGAGCGCTGGCCAAGAACCCCAAGCTCCTGCTGTGCGACGAGCCCACGGGCGCCCTCGATTACCAGACGGGCAAGCAAGTGCTGCAGTTGCTGCAGGACACGTGCCGTCGCGATGGCATCACGGTCCTCATCATCACGCATAACTCCGCGCTCGCCCCCATGGCCGACCGCCTCATCCGTTTCAAGAGCGGCCGCGTGACCGACATGCGCGTGAACGCCACACCCACACCCATCGCCGATATCGAGTGGTAGGCGACGGTGTCTATGAAGGGGAGAAAGACGGACCGTCGTTCCGGTAACCGGCGTCCAAACGCGTTCAGAACGGACATCGCCCGCACCATCACGGGCAATCTCAAGCGGTTCATCTCGTTGTTCGTCATCACCGCGCTGGGCGCCACGATGCTCGTCGGCCTCAAGGCCGCCTGCGACGACCTGCGCTTCACCGCCGACAGCTACTACGACAGCCAGCGGCTGTTCGACATCTCGATTCAGTCCACGTTGGGTCTGGACGAGGGCGATATAGAGGCCCTCGCCAAGATAGACGGCGTCGACGCGGCGGAGGGCGGGTATTCCGAAACGGCATACACGCAGGTCAAGGATGCAAGCGCGAAGGTCGACCTCAAGGCACTCTCGCCGGCGGGCCTAAATGAGCCCCAGGTGATCGAGGGTCGTCTGCCGCGCGATATCAACGAGGTCGCTGTGACGCAGAAGTACCTCGATGTGAGCGGCAAGAAGATCGGTGATACCGTGACCTTCGAGGGCGAGGACGAGGAGCCCAGCGCCGCAGGGGCCGCCGACGACGCTGGCGAAGCGGGCGACGACGCGGGAGCCGCCGGCGCTGCGGTGACCGCCGATGCCACGGGGACCGCCGACGCCGCTGACGATACGGCCCTGGCAGCGGGAGGCTCCTCCGCCATCTTCAAGCGCGGCGAGTACACGATCACAGCTTCCGTGCTCGACCCCATGGACGTGAACGCGGGTAGCAAAACTATGAGCTTTCGCAGCTCTGGAGGATCGCAGTACGCATTTTTCCTCACACCCGGCGCCGTATTGGACCGTGGCACGTTCACCGTTGCCTACCTCACGGTAAAAGGCGCGGCAGATCTCATGACCTACTCCGATGAGTACAAGGATATGGTCGATGAGGTGAAACAGCGCGTTGAGGACATTCGCGAGCAGCGCGAGGAGGCACGGAGCGAGGGCCTCAAAGCCGATGCACGCAAAGAGGTCGACGACGCGCAGGCGGAGGCGGACAAGCAGTTCGAAGATGCGGAGGCCCAGATTGATGATGCACTTGCTCAGATAGCCGAGGGCGAGGCCGCGCTCGCGGCGCAAGGGGCGGATGCGCGCCGCCAGCTTGCGGACGCCCAGACCAAGCTCGATGCATCTCGCACGCAGTTGACTTACGGCATGGCCGTCATTGACGCCAGGCAGACCGAGCTCGACGCTGGACGCGTTCAAGCTGAGTCGGCTCTCGCGCAGATAGCTCAGGCTGAGTCGGGAGCCGCAACGCTCAAGGCGATCATGAACAGCGGGCTCACCGGCCATACGTGGCCGGAGGCCGCTTGGCAGCGGTTGCTGGAGGGTGACGCCACGGCAAAGGCGGAATTCACCACGGCCATCACGGCGTATATTGACGAGGCGTCTGGCCAATTGCAGCAGGCCGAGGAGCTTTGCGACGGGATCATTGCCGCGCTCGACCGGTTGCCCGTCGGCGATCCCGCGGCGAAGGAGGAGGCGCTCGCCGCGCTCGACCGGCTTGCCGTCATTCGCCCCGATCTCTCAGGTCAGATCGAGCAGATCAAGGCACTCGTCTCCGCATATCCAGAAAACGAGTCTGATATCCAAGAGGCCAAGAACCGGGTCCTCACCATCAAGAACACGCTGACGACGCTCTCGGGCCAGCTTTCCGACATGTCATCGCAAGCCGACGACATCGCGGACGCGGTGCTCAGCAAGCCCACGGTGCAGGCGGCGCTCGGCAAGATCGAGGCTGGTCAGGTGCAACTTGACGCGGCCCGCGCCAAGGCGAACCAGGGCCTAGGGCAACTCGAGGCGGCGCGGGCAACCCTCGACCAACAGCGCGCCAGCACCGAGGCGCAGCTTGAGGGCGGTCGCGCCGAGCTTGCCGAGGGCTCTGCCGACGCCGCCGAGGGCCAAGCGGAGCTCGATGAGCAAAAGGCCAGCGCGAATGCCAAGTTTGCCGATGCACGTTCCGAGGTGGATGGCATCGAGCGTGCCACCTGGTACATCCAGGATCGCAGCTCGCTTGCCAGCTATGCGAGCATCGAGTCGGACGCGAGTTCCATCGAGTCCATCGCCACGGTGTTCCCCCTCATTTTCTTCACGGTGGCGGTGCTCATCAGCCTCACCACGGTTACGCGCATGGTCGAGGAAGACCGCGGACTCATCGGTGTGTACAAAGCGCTCGGGTATAGCCGCGGCCGCATCCTCTCCAAGTACCTCATCTACTCGTTCGCCGCATGCGTGGCCGGCGGCATTGCAGGCGACGCCCTTGGCTTCATCGTGCTGCCCGAGATCATCTTCACCATCTTCACCACCATGTACGCGCTGCCGCCGTTCCAGCTGCACTTCAACGCGTTCACGGCGGCACTCGGCATCACCCTGTTCGCCGTCGGCATCGTGGGCGCAACGTTTCTCGCGTGCCGCCACGTGCTCAGGGAAACGCCTGCCTCACTCATGCGCCCCAAGGCCCCGCGCGCGGGCAAGCGCATCCTGCTCGAGCGCATCACGCCCGTGTGGCGGCGCCTCTCCTTCCTCAACAAGGTGAGCGCGCGCAACCTCTTCCGCTACAAAAAGCGCTTCCTCATGACGGTTTTCGGTATTGCCGGGTGCACCGCGCTCATGATCTGCGGCCTGGGCATTCGCGACACGGTGATCTCGCTCAAGCCGCGTCAGTACGGCTCGGAGGGCATCGTGCGCTACGACCTGCTGGCCGTGACGGCCGACGCGGACTTCTCCCAGGGTGAGGACGAACTGCGCGCCACGGGTGCCATCGACACGATGCTCGAGGCCCGCGTCGATACCGTGACTGCCGAGTTCGGCGGTGTGAAGGAGAGCATCCAGCTCATCGTTGTCCCCGACAACGCGGATCTGTCCGCCTACATGAAGACCGAGGACGGCTCCCATACGTCGTTCCTAGCACCGGCGATGGGCGGCGAGGAGCTTGGACTCCCGCGTGAGGATAACGGAGCGCTCATCACGAAGAACGCCGAGCAGGTGTTGGGATTTGGCCTGGGCGACGAGCTCGCGCTGCAGGGCACCGCCTTGCAAACCGGCAGCGCCCGTGTGGACGGCATAACCGTTAACTTCCTGGGAAATTTCATCTTCATGACGGAGAGTGCCTACCAAGAGGCCTTTGGCGAGCCGTGCATACCCAACGCGTTCCTGGTCAACCTCGAGGGCACGGATGCCGAAAAGATCGCCCTTGCTGATGAGCTCTCTGCTGGGAACACGTTCGTGAGTGTGTCGAGCTCCACCAAGATCGCCAATGATTTCTCAGAGAGCTTCAAGATCATCGACGTGGTGGTGTACGTGGTGACGGTCATGGCGGCTGCGTTGGCGTTCGCCGTGGTCTTCACGCTGTCCAACACCAACATCTCCGAGCGCGAACGCGAGCTCGCCACCATCAAGGTGCTGGGCTTCCGCCGGCGCGAGGTGTATCGCTACATCAACAAGGAGACGATTGTCCTCACGCTCATCGGCATCGTGGCGGGATGGCCCCTCGGGTACCTCATCACGCGGTTCCTTACGTACGTGTTGCGCATGCCGTCGCTGTTCTTCGACACGATCGTCGAGCCCCAGACGTATGTGTTCGCCTCGATCATGGCGCTCGTGTTCACGCTCATCATCAACCAGATGACCAATCGCAGCCTCGACAAGATCGATATGGTGGGAGCCCTCAAGAGCGCCGAGTAGCTGCACCTGATTCGTGGCGGGCCTTATATACGCTCCGGAGCGTGGTTCCGCTTCGCTCCGCAAAAACGCTCCTACGGTATATAAGGCCCGCCACGCCTCGTGCTCGGCTAAATCGGCGATTGAGTGCTTTTGAACTCATCTACCTATGCAGGCGGGATAAAGAGGTTGAAGCGCTGCAGGTGCGGAAGGGGGAGCGCTGGGATATATACCGTAGCGGTGTTTTATGGAGTGAAGCGAAGCCACACTGCGTACCGTATATATCCCAGCGTGCCAGGCAAGGTGACCTTGCGGCGGCGGTACAATGAATCGACTGTGCTGTAAGGGGGACCGCATGATAACCACCACCTACCACTCGCCGCTAGGCGACATCACGCTTGCCGCCGACGCGCGTGGGCTCACGGGTTTGTGGTTTGCCGACCAAGCGCATTACGGCTCCACGCTTGAGGGCGATGAGCCCTCCTTTGACATGGAGCGAGGTGTATTCGAGGACGCGGTGAACGCTGCCGTGCATGCCGAGCCGCATGCCGAGGCCGCACCTGCCGTCACGTGCGAGAAGATTGAGGGCTGCGATGCCGTATCCGGGTGCAGCCCCCTGAACGCCGAGGACCCGCGGAATACCGCTGCGGTGGGCGTGCTCGAGCGTGCATGGGCGTGGCTGAACGCGTATTTCGCCGGTCAAGCGCCGCGTTGGACCCCACCTCTGCACATCGAGGGCACCGAGTTCCAACATGCGATTTGGGTCGCGTTGCTTGAGATCCCTTATGGCGAGACGGTCACCTATGGCGAATTGGCCCATCGGGTGGCGCGTCGCCGCGGGTTCACGGAAGCGGGGCTGGAAGGCGATGCCGCAAAGACGCCCTCTCCGCGTGCCGTTGGTGCGGCAGTGGGCCGAAATCCCATCTCGATCATCGTGCCCTGCCATCGCGTGGTGGGTGCGGACGGATCGCTCACCGGATACGCCGGTGGCGTGGAGCGCAAACGCGCCCTGCTCGAGCTCGAGGCGGCGCGGTAACCGAGGCCTTCGACAACCTCGCATACGCGTGCAGACAACCTCCTCACGTGTCCACAACATCCGCGAGAGTGTACTTTCGCGGAGGATTTTCGGCATATTCGTGCCGAGAATGCCGCGAGAGTTACCTTTCGCGGCAGCCTTGGTTTTGGCATGAAGTGACGAGATGTGCATGGAGGTTCGCGCCGTTCCATGCAAAAATAGCGCAACCGAACCGACGCGGGTTCTCAGCTCATGCTGCTATGAGGTGGGAACCCGCTTTTATGTGGAAAGGGCGCGCATGAGTCAAACGACCGATGCGGCAAAGAAGCCGAACAAATGGGCCATCCTGTTCACGGTGCTCATCATGACCTTTATGGCTACGCTCGATTCGAGCATCGTCAACGTGGCCCTCCCCGTGATGCAGAAGGCCCTGGAAGCCGGCCTTGGTCAGATCCAATGGGTCTCATCGGTTTACCTGCTTACCATGTGCGCGTTCCTGCTCGTGTTCGGGCGCCTGGGCGACCTGCACGGCAAGGTTCGTTTCTTCGAGTTCGGCGTGGTGATCTTCACCATCGGTTCACTCATGTGCGGCCTTTCCACCACGCTGCCCGCACTTGTGGTGTCCCGTGCGGTACAAGGCATCGGCGGGGCATCGGCCATGGCGAACAACATGGGCATCATCACCGAGGCGTTTCCCGCTCGTGAGCGCGGTCGCGCGTTGGGGCTGTTGGCGAGCTTTGTCGCGCTCGGCATGATGTGCGGGCCCGTGCTCGGCGGTTTCATCGTGGCGGTGATGCCTTGGGAGTACATCTTCCTCATCAACGTTCCCGTGGGTGTGCTCTCGCTCGTGCTGGGCCGATTTACTCTGCCGCGCACAGGGTCCACAGTCGAGGGTGGGACCATGGACGTCTTTGGCGCGGTTCTACTCGTCCCCGGCATGTTGCTCACATTCCTGTCCGTCACCATGCTGCAGAGCAACCCCGGGCTGCTTGTTGCCGGTTCGTTTGCGGTGGGCGTTATACTGCTCGTTCTGTTCGTCCGTCACGAGCGTGCGGTCGAACAGCCTTTGGTGGCGTTTGGCATCTTCTGCGATAGGCATTTCGTGGTGAACCTTATCTGCCTGTTCATCAGCTTTGTGGCGATTGGCGTCTACGAACTCATGACGCCGTTCTATCTCCAGGACGCTCGAGGGTTCGATCCAGGTCTCTCCGGTCTCATCTTCTGCGTTATCCCCCTGGCCAACGCACTTGTCGGTCCTATTTCCGGTGCGGTGTCCGATCGCATTGGCTGCGAGGTGCCCACGTGCGTGGGGTTGGCGTCGTTCAGCGTCGGCTTGTATCTCATTGGGACGCTGGGGATGGACGCCTCCATTCCCTGGATCCTGTTCTGCCTGGGCCTGGCGTCGTGTGGCACGTCGATTTTCCAGTCGCCCAACAATTCGCTCATCATGGGGTCGGTGCCCATTGAGACGCTCGGATTTGCCGGTAGCGCCAGCGCGCTCGCTCGGTACCTGGGCATGGCGATCGGCATCTCCGGTTCCACCTCCATCCTCTACGGGCAGATGGGCGCGGCTGCGGGGCACCCGGTCACGGCGTTCGTTGAAGGCCGGCCCGACATCTTCCTCTCCGGCTATCGCGTGGTGTACATGATCACGGCCGTTTTGGTTGCCGTGGGGTTCGCCCTGACCGTCGCCCGCGCTCTTAAACGCCACAAGCGGGTCTAAGGAAGTCCTCCTCGCTGGGCGTACCTGATCAGCTGCGGGCGGATGGAGCAGCTGGGGAGCAGTTGGAGACGGGCGCTGACGGTCGCAAGCCACGCGGCCACGACGCACTTCGTGCTTGCCGTTCGGCGGATGCCGCACATCTTCATCACCGGAGTGTGGGAAACTGGTACTCTGAGACAATACGTTGCTACTTTTCGGCGTCCAGGGAGGTTCGTCGCACGCATGCTGCTGGAACGCATTTCATCGCCGCAAGACGTCAAGGACCTCGAGCCTTGTGACCTGCCGATTCTTTGCGAGGAGATCCGTCGCGCCATTCTGGTGAGCTCCGCTTCGGTGGGAGGTCACATTGGGTCCAATTTGGGCGTCGTCGAGTTGACGGTGGCTCTGCACCGTGTATTCGATTCCCCGCACGACAAGATCGTCTTCGATGTTTCGCATCAGACCTATGCTCATAAGATGCTCACGGGTCGTGCGAGCAACTATCTCGATCCATCGGAATTCGGCGGGCTTTCGGGTTTCTCCAATCCCGATGAATCCGAACATGACCTGTTCTCCATGGGGCACACCTCCACGTCGGTAAGCCTTGCTTGCGGTATGGCGAAGGCTCGCGACCTTAAAGACGAGGATTATCGCGTAGTCGCCGTGATTGGCGACGGATCGCTCTCGGGCGGGCTCGCGTTCGAGGGCTTTGACGCCCTGGCCGAGCTGGGCTCCGGGGTCATCGTTATCGTGAACGACAACGGCTGGTCCATCGCCGAGAACCACGGCGGCCTCTACCGCAACCTCGCGGAGCTTCGCGAGACCGGTGGCGAGGCCCCCAACAATTTCTTCCGCACCTTGGGGCTCGACTATCGCTTCGTTGCCAAGGGCAATGACGAGGCCGAGCTTGAGCGCGTCCTTCGCGATGTCCGCGACGTCGACCATCCTATTGTGGTGCACGTGTGCACCACCAAGGGAGCCGGCTACGAGCCCGCGGCGGCGGATTCGGAAAGTTGGCACCACGTGGGGCCGTTCGATATCGAGTCGGGCAGCTATGACGTGTTCCCCCGCAACCGCTGCGAGGATTCCGAGACCTACGCCGGCATCACCGGCGCCTATCTGCTGAACGCCATGCAGCTGGATTCGCGCGTGGTGGGAATCTCGGCGGCAACGCCCTACATCATGGGCTTCACCCCCTGGCGTCGTGCACGCGCAGGCAAGCAATTCGTGGACGTGGGCATTGCCGAGGAGCACGCCGTGACGTATGCGGCGGGCCTTGCTCGCGCAGGTGCTAAGCCGGTCCTGGGTCTGTACGGTGTATTCATGCAGCGCGCCTACGACCAGTTCTGGCACGACGTGTGCCTCAACTGCCTGCCCGTGGTGTTCCTGGACTTCGGCTCCTCGGTGTTCGGCACCTCCGACGCCACCCACCTGAGCTTCTTCGACCTCGCCCTCATGGGGGGTATGCCCAACCTGCGTTGCCTTGCCCCTGCGTGCCGCGAGGAATACGAGGCCATGCTCGATTGGGCGATGGCGCAGGATGCACGGCCCGTGGTGATTCGCGTTCCCGGCAACGGGGTCGAGAGTCGGCCTGGGCTCGTTTGCGGTGATGATCGACTCTCGTTCGACACGCCGCATTACCAAGTGGTCCGCGAGGGCGAGGATGTGGCCGTGTTGGCGCTCGGCAGTTTCTTTGGCCTCGGCGAGCGGGTGTGCGATGCGCTGATGGGCGAGGGGCTTTCTCCAACGCTCGTGAATCCGCGTTTTGCCACGGAGCTTGACGAGGATACGCTGAACGAGATCGCTGCAGCGCATACGGTGGTCGTGACGCTTGAGGATGGCGTGCTCGAGGGGGGCTGGGGCGAGAAGGTCGCGCGGTATCTGGGTGGCACGGACTCCCGCGTGCTGTGCTATGGCGTGTCCAAGGGTTTCCCCGACCGTTACGATGTCGATGAGCTGCTTGCCGAGAACGGCGTGACGGTTGAGGGCGTCGTTGCCGATGTACGGTGCCTGCTGTCCGAGGATGCGGGGGCGTAGTGCTAAATCGGGCGGATGTCGCGCGCGCAAGCGTGACGACCCGGCAAAAAAGAAACCATCATGGTGTTTGTTACAACTTAGGGTATTTGGGGCATAACACCTTACAAGCGTTTTTGGACGCCTGTAATCTAACCTTGTAATTTGGCAGGTTAACAAATCGCCTCTAACGGAAGGGGATTTTCCATGAGTAGTAAGACCCGTGAGTTCATGTTCGACCGTCGCCAGGTGCTCGGCGCTGCCGCCGCCGGCGTCGCCACGCTCGGGCTTGCCGCCTGTGGCGAGGCACCCGCGTCCACGCCCGCCGGCTCTGCCTCCACCGATGATGCTGCCGAGGACCAGGAGCCCGTGGCGCTCGACGCCGATGCATATGACAAGCTGATCGCAGCCGGTTCCGTTGCCGATGACGCCACCGTCGCCGCGAGCGAGTGGGCGAGCAAGATCAAGGAGGCCGGCACCATGCGCCTGGGCGTCGTCCAGACCTCCATGCTCTTCAGCCTCCTCAACGAGAAGGACGGCAAGCTCCGCGGCTTCGACGCCGGCCTGTCCCAGCTGCTCGTCCGCTACATCCTGGGCGACGAGTCCAAGTTCGAGACCACCCAGGTCACGTCCGACACGCGCGAGTCCGTCCTGCAGAACGACCAGGTCGACGCCGTCTTCGCCACCTACTCCATCACCGAGGACCGCAAGAAGCTCATCTCCTTCGCCGGCCCGTACTACAGCACGCAGCAGTCCATCCTCGTTCTCGCCGACAACGACGACATCGCGAGTGTTGACGACCTCGCGGGCAAGAACGTCGCCGCCCAGTCCGGATCCACCGGCCCGAGCATCATGGAGGAAGTCTGCCCCGACGCACTCAGAGTAAGACCGACGAGGAGGCCCGCAGCGCTCTCTCCCAGGGTCGCGTCGACGCCTACGTGATCGACCGCAACATGCTGTTCTCCGACATGATGAAGCAGCCTGGCAAGTACAAGATGGCCGGCGATCCGTTCGGCCCCGAGGACCTCTACGGCATCGGCCTGCCGCTCGACTCCGACGGCGTCGAGTTCGTGAATGCCTTCCTCTCCCAGATCGAGGAGGATGGCACGTGGGAGGAGCTGTGGAAGCTCTGCATCGGCGACCGTGCCGAGATCGACGAGGTTCCGCAGCCTCCGGCGATCGGCGCGTAAGTCCGCCATGCGCTCGGCGGCGGTCCCGTGAGGACGGGCCCTCCGCCGCGTGATGTCTGGGATATGCGGGGCGCCCGCGTCCGCTTGGGACAGATCTTGTGCCGGGCGGGCGGGGCGCCCTTCGCATACCATGTATGGAATCGGGCGGCCGTCCCGCTGCGTGCAGTTGGGACGGGCCGCTTTGGATGAGAAGTCGGGGAAGGGGAGCTCATGGGGCTGTCTGAGCTGCTTGCCACCTATGGGCGGAACTATTGGGAGGCGTTGCTGTCCACGTGGGGCATGACGGCGCTGTGCTTCGCGCTGGTGATGCTGGTCGCCATCGCCGTCACAGTGATGCGCGTGTCGCCCTTCAAGCCGCTGCGCGTCCTCGGCGACGGCTACGTCCAGGTGTTCCGCAACATCCCGGGCGTGTCGCTGCTCATCATCATCGTGTACGCGCTGCCGAGCCTGAACTTGGTGCTGCCCTACCGCACCTGCGTGATCCTCACGGTGATCCTCGTCGCCTCCGCCTTCGGCTCCGAGAACTTCATGAGCGGCATCAACACCATCGGCGTGGGCCAGATCGAGGCCGCCCGCTCGCTGGGCCTCTCCTTTGGGCAGATGCTCCGCCGCATCGTGATCCCCCAGGCGCTGCGCACCACCGTCCTGCCCATGACCAACCTGCTCATCGCGGTCCTGCTCACCACCTCCCTCGGTTCGCAGGTGCCGCTCGACCCGCCGGAGCTCACGGGCGTGGTGTCCTACATCAATACCCGCTCCACCGGCGGCATCCTGGCCTTCGGTATCGCCGCGGCGGGCTATGCCTTCACCGCGGTCGCCATCGCCTTCGTGGGAAATCGCATCGACAAGAAGGTGAGGATCGTCCGATGAGCGCTCAGGCAACCTCGGGCGCCGTCAGCATCCGCGACGCCCTCTACGAGACCCCCGGCCCCAAGACGCGGGTCAAGATCCGCATCGGAACGGCGGTCAGCGCCGTGGCCGTGGCGATGCTGCTCGCGTTCGTCGTGCACCAGTTCTGGGCGACCGGCCAGCTCGACCCCAGGTACTGGATGTTCTTCACGCAGATGAGCACCTGGTCGTACCTGTTTGCCGGCCTGCGGGGAACCCTCGCGGTGGCGCTGACCGCCGGCGCGATCGCGCTCGTGCTGGGGCTTCTGCTCATGCTGGGGCGCACGAGCGGCATCCGACCGCTCGCCGCGCTCTGCCGCGTGGTCACCGACTTCTTCCGCGGCGTGCCGAGCCTGCTTTTGATCTACTTCTTCTTCCTGGTGGTCCCGCAGTACGGCATCAAGATGTCGTCGTTTTGGATGATCACGCTGCCCGTGGCGCTCGCCGCCTCGGGCGTGCTCGCCGAGGTCTTCCGCGCGGGCGTCAACGCCGTGCCGCGCGGGCAGACCGAGGCGGCGCTTGCGCTCGGCATGAGGCCCTTCCGCGTCAAGCTCAAGATCGTGCTGCCCCAGGCGATCCGCTATGTGATCCCCTCGCTCATCTCGCAGCTGGTGGTCGTGGTCAAGGACACCACCGTGGCGTACGTGGTGAGCTATCCGGACATGCTGCAGAACGCCCGCGTGCTCATCACCAACTACGACGCCCTGGTGAGCACCTATCTGGTGGTGGCGGTCATCTACATCCTGCTCAACTACGCCATCAACCAGCTCTCCGTGTACGTGGCGCGCCGCAGCGGCACTCGCGTGGTGAGTCGCTACAGCACCAACCCCGCGTAAGGCCGCGCCCCTCGCGGCTCCGGCGGGCACGTGAGCGCCTCGCCCTCCCGCCGGGGGGGGTGGCCCGCATTGCCCCGTAGGATGGTTTTCCGGCGCTTCCCGCGCCGCCCAAAGATTGGACGAGACATGTCAGAACAGACCCCGATCATCGAGCTCCGCCATGTGGACAAGCACTTCGGAGAGCTCCATGTGCTCAAGGACGTGAGCCTTTCCGTTGGAAAGGGCGAGGTCGTCGTGGTGATCGGCCCCTCGGGCTCCGGCAAATCGACGCTCTGCCGCGCCATCAACCGCCTCGAGACGATCGATTCCGGCGAGATCCTCATCGAGGGCCAGCCCCTTCCCGAGGAGGGGCGGGAGCTCGCCGCCATGCGCGCCGAGCTCGGCATGGTGTTCCAGAGCTTCAACCTGTTCGCGCACATGAGCATCTTGCAGAACGTGACGATCGGCCCTATCGAGGTGCTGGGCCTGCCCAAGGCCGAGGCGGAGGAGCGCGCGATGGAGCTGCTCGAGCGCGTGGGCGTCGCGTCCCAGGCGCACAAGGTCCCCGCCCAGCTCTCCGGCGGTCAGCAGCAGCGTGTCGCCATCGCCCGCTCGCTCGCCATGCGCCCCAAGGCGATGCTCTTCGACGAGCCCACCTCCGCCTTGGACCCCGAGATGATCAACGAGGTCCTCGACGTCATGGTCGATTTGGCGCGCCGGGGCATGACCATGATCGTGGTGACGCACGAGATGAATTTCGCTCGTCGCGTCGCCGACCGCGTGGTCTTCATGGCGGATGGCGCCATCGTCGAGGAGGGCGCCCCCGACGAGTTTTTCGACCACCCGACCACGCAGCGCGCCCGTGACTTTCTCGACTCCATCAAGGGACACTAAGCATGACCTCAGCAGACGACCGACCGATAATCCTGATCGCCCCGCGCCTGGAGCAGCCCAAGCCCTGCCTTCAGATGCCCGAGCGCCTGGCGCCCGAGGAGACCGGGGCCACCGTGTTCCTCGAGGCGATCCTCGCCGCAGGCGGACTGCCGCTCATCATGACACTCACCGAGGACGAGGACGTCATCGCACGCTATATAGAGATGGCGGACGGCGTCGCCATCCCGGGCGGACACGACGTCGACCCGGCGCTGTGGGGCGTCGAGGAGCCGTATGACGAGCGCCTGCTCTGCCATGAGCGCGACGCCTTCGAGCTGAAGCTCATCAAGGCTGCGCTCGCCGCGCACAAGCCCCTCTTCGCTACGTGCCGCGGCATGCAGATCCTGAACGTCGCGCTGGGCGGCACCCTGTGCATGGACGTTCCGAGCCTGCCCGTCCCCAAGGGCAAGGTGCACTGGCGCCATCTGCCCATCCTGCACGACCCCGCGCATCCCATCGCGGTCGAGTACGGCTCTCTGCTGTCGCGCGTGCTCGACTGGCAGGGCGAGGTGCAGGTCAACTCGAGCCACCACTGCTGCGTCGACAAGCTCGGCAAGGGCGTGCGGCTCACGGGAGTCGCCACCGACGGCGTGCCGGAGGCGATCGAGGTCGAGGGCCAGCCCTTCTGCCTGGGCGTGCAGTGGCACCCCGAGTACACCTGGCGCAGGCTCGAGACCGACTTCAAGCTGTGGCGTGCCTTCGTCGACGCCGCCCGCGGCTGACGCGCTTCGACGACATCGGCTCATGTTCGGAGAAGACGGTACTGGAATACGCACCCGTTTGCCAAACGGAAACAATTGCATGGCATGATACAGCGGAGCACTCCACTCAAGTAAAGAGGTACGCCATGCAGATGATACGCCCCTGGGCTTCGGAATACGACGAGTATCGTCGCGACGAATCGCGCAGCACCGGCGAGGCGGAGTCGATCTCCTTCCCCACGTGCGAAGACGAGCTTCGCTCGATTCTTTCCGAGCTCGATCCCGCGACGCCCATCACCGTGCAGGGTGCACGCACGGGCCTGGCGGGTGGCGCGGTGCCGCATGGGGGACATGTGGTGAGCCTCGTCCGCATGAATGCATACAAGGGGCTGCGTCGGGCGGCCGATGGCGCGTTCTTCTTGCGGGTCGAGCCGGGCGTGGTCCTATCGGAACTGCGTCGTCACCTACATGCGAAGAGCCTGCCCGCCCATGGCTGGGATGACGCTTCTCGCGCGGCGCTTGAGGCGCTCTACGCCGGCCCCGAGCAGTTCTTCCCCACGGATCCCACGGAGACGTCCGCCTGTCTGGGCGGCATGGCCGCATGCAATGCATCCGGTGCGCGTAGTTACCGGTACGGTCCCATGCGTCCGCACGTGAGCGGACTGCGCGTGGTGCTCGTGAGCGGGGAGACGCTGGCACTGCGCCGAGGCGACGTGTGCGCGCAGGGCCGCGCGCTGGAGCTCGTCACGGAGCAGGGGACCACGATGCGCATGGAGCTCCCTACCTACGACATGCCGCGCGCAAAGAACGCGTCGGGCTATTTCATCGCGGACGACATGGACGCCGTGGACTTGTTCATCGGATCCGACGGCACTCTCGGCATCATCACGGAGCTTGAGCTCGCGTTGATGCCCGCTCCGCAGGTGACCTGGGGTGTTAATTGCTTTTTCGGGGATGAGGGCCAGGCGCTCGATTTCGTCGTGCGAGTTCGCCCCGCGCTCGATTGCGCGAGCGCGTTTGAGTATTTCGACGGGGCGGCTCTCGACATCCTGCGCACCACGCGCGAGGATGGGGCTGCCTTCGCGTCGTTGCCCGAGGTTCCGGATGCGTACCGCGCGTGCGTGTTCGTGGAGCTGGAATGCGATGGCGAAACGCAGGCGATGGAGGCGCTGTGCGAGCTTGGTTCCCTGCTCGAAGAGGTGGGCGGGAGCGAGCGAGACACGTGGGTCGCGCGTACGGATGTGGACCGCGAGCGTCAACGCCTGTTCCGTCATGCTGTGCCCGAGTGCGTGAACATGCTCATCGATCGCAGACGACGCGTGACCCCCTCTATCACCAAACTTGGCTCAGACATGTCTGTGCCAGACGAGTGCCTGCACGATGTCGTAGACCTGTACCGGCGCACATTGGCCGAGGCCGGGCTGGAATCCGCCGCGTGGGGGCACATTGGGAACAACCACCTGCACGTGAACATCTTGCCGCGGGACGAGGCCGACTTCGCCGCGGGCAAGGGCCTGTTCCGCGCGTGGGCGCGTGAGGTCACCGCCATGGGCGGTGCGGTGTCCGCCGAGCACGGCGTGGGTAAGATCAAGTGCGATTTCCTGCTCACTATGTACGGTGAGATGCATGTGGACGAGATGGCGCACCTCAAGGCGGCGTTCGACCCCACGGGGCGCTTAAACCGCGGGAACCTGTTCGACGAGGCGCGCCTCGATGCAGCCGTGGGGGAGCTGGACGGTATCGAGGAGGCTGCACGATGAACATCGTCGTTTGCGTCAAGGCGGTGCCCGGCAGCACCGAGGTCAAGATGGACACCAAAACCCATACCATCATCCGCGATGGTGGCGAGGCGGTCGTCAACCCGTTCGATGCCGCTGCGCTTGAGGTGGCTCTGCGCATCAGAGACGAGCGCCGCGCGGCGGGCGAAGCCTGCACGGTGACCGTCCTATCTATGGGGATTCCCGCAACGGAAAAGCTGCTGCGCGACTGCATCGCGCGTGGAGCGGATGCGGGTCTGCTGCTTTCGGACCGCGCGTTCGCCGGCGCGGACACCCTTGCCACCACCTACGCACTCTCGTGCGGGATTGCGCGCCTTGGCGCGCCCGATCTGGTGTTGTGCGGGAAGATGGCGGTCGACGGCGACACGGCGCAGATCGGCCCCGAGCTCGCGGGCGCGCTCAACGTGCCGTGCGCGGTGGGCGTTACGGGGTTGCCGGCCGTCACCGACGGGACCGTGACGGTGCAGCGTGAGTCCGATGCGGGTGTGGCGACGGCTGCATTTCCTCTGCCCGCGGTTCTCACCGTGGCCAAGGATGTCGCGGAGCTCCGTATGGCGAGCATCGCCGGCATCCGTGCGGCAGAAGAGGTGGAGATCACCGTGCTTACAGCCGAGGAGGCTGGTGCGGACACCGCACGTACGGGGCTGGCCGGGTCTCCCACGCAGGTGGTGCGCTCGTTCGTGCCCGAGGGCGATGCGCGGGGAGTCGAGATCACGGGGGACGCCGCCGCGCAGGCGGAGCAGATCGTCGAGGTCATGAGGGGGATGGCGCTGTGAGCGGGTTGCTGATCGACGTTGAGAAATGCATCGGGTGCGCGCGTTGCGTGCGCGCGTGCGGCAATGCCGGTATCGAGGTGGAGGGTCCGCGCGGCGCCCGTAAGGCCCGGGCGACGGACAGCTGTATCCTGTGCGGCGCGTGCGTGGACGCGTGTCTGGTGGACGCGCTCTCCATAGAGCGCGGGGACGCCCCTTGCGCCCAGGACCTCGGAGCATACCGCGATTACTGGGTTTTCGTGCAGGTGGATGAGGATGGGCGTCCGCTTGATGTCGCGTTCGAGCTCGTGGGCAAGGCGCGCGGGCTCGCCGATGAGCGTGGGTGCCGCGTCGTGGCGCTGCTTGCCGAGAGCGCGTCCGAGGACGAGGCGACCGAAGCTGGATCTTTGCCAGCGGGCATCGCGAGCGTCGAGGGGCGTCGGGATACCGCTGAGCTCCTTATCGCTGCGGGTGCGGATGAGGTCATTCGCTGCCGCGACGCGCGTTTCGCCGGCCTCGACGCCGAGGTCCATGCCGAATGGATCTGCGCGTTGGTACGTGAGCGCAAGCCCGAGGCGCTGCTCTATGGCGCGACCGTCTTCGGTCGCGAGCTGGCGCCCGCCGTGGCGGTTCGTCTCCAGACGGGCCTTACCGCAGATTGCACGGTGCTCGAGGTCGATCCCAAGACGGGCCTTCTTCAGCAGACGCGCCCCGCCTTTGGTGGCAATCTCATGGTCACGATCGTGTGCCCTGCGCACCGTCCGCAGATGGCGACGGTGCGTCCGGGCATCTTTGCCGCTCCCGAGCCCGATAGCACGCGCTCCGGTTCGGTCTCAGACGTTTCGCTCGACCCCTCCGTACGTCCGCGTGTGCGCCTGCTCGGCGTCGAGCGCTCCTCGGCGGCCGACTCGATAACGGATGCGGACATCCTCGTGGTCGTGGGTCGCGGCATCGGCTCGAAGAAGAACCTCGGTATCGCCCGCGATCTGGCCGATGCGCTGGGCGGCAAGCTCGGTTGCACGCGCCCGATCGTGGAGGCGGGTTGGTGCGAACCGTGGCAGCAGGTGGGGCAGACGGGCGTGTCGGTTGCGCCACGCCTGCTGATCAGCCTGGGGGTCTCGGGGGCCATCCAGCATGTCGCAGGTATATCCGGCGCCCAGACCATCATCGCCGTCAACGAGGACCCCGATGCGCCCATTTTCGCGTCGGCTCAGTACAAGGTCGTGGGCGATTGCGTCAAGGTCGCCGAGGAGCTGTTGGCCAGGTTGTAGGATCAAGGCTGCATCCGCATAGGAAATCGGGTGCTGGTTGGCCATAACGTGGTCATGGCGACCCTCGACCACGATTTGGATCCGGCGAAGCGAGGGATTCTGCACCCGGTGCCCATTGTGATAGGTGACGATGTGTGGATCGGGGCGAGTGCGACAATCACCAAGGGCGTGACCATAGGGGACGGAGCGGTTATCGCCGCCGGGGCCGTGGTGACGCGCGATGTGCTGGCTCGCACGGTGGTGGCCGGCGTCCCCGCGCGGGTCATCAAGAACCTCTAGGCCACGGGGAGTTCGAGGTCGGGCGGCTAGTTGGACTTCGAGCATTGGGGGACGCTGCCGCCATGCCCGGCGAGAAGCTCGTCGTAATGGGCGATCTTGTAATCCAGGCGGTCAAGCCCCGCCTGGATGCGCTCCAGCCGCTCGCGCGCCGCATCGCGCTGCTCGATGAGGATCTGCTTGCGCGCCTCGAGGGTTGCATCGCCTTGCTCGAAGAGTTGCATATACTCGATGAGCGCCTCGATGGAGACATTCGCCCCGCGCATGCACTTGATGAACGATACGCGCATGCAATCGTCCTCGTCGTAATCGCGGATGCCGCTGGCATTGCGATGCACGCGCGGGAGCAGCCCGATCCGCTCGTAATAGCGGAGGGTGTCGGCGCTGATCCCATATTCCTCTGCGACTTCGGCGATGCGCATGGCGGCTCCTTTCGACGTGCGCGCGACGGGCGCGCATCTTTGCGGCGGGCGCGCGCTCACTGGGCGCACGGGCACGCATGCGTGCGGCCCGCGATCTGTTTTCCATCGTACGACTTGGAGCTCACTCAAGGGCAAGCAAATTGATGTTTGGGCTTGCGTCGGCATTCGAGCTAGGGCTTGCGCCGCTGACGGAAAGATGCGCTTGAGGTCATCCGTTTGGGGTAGGACAGAAGTATCGCAAAGCGCGCTGAGACCACGTCGAAAGGAGCGGTCATGCCTACTGGAATGTTGTTCTTTGTGCTGCTGCTGGTGGTGTGCGCCCTCATTGGCTATCTCGCCATCCCGCGCGTGATGAGGAAGTGGTCCGTGGCGACCAAGCCCACGGACGAGCGTTTGGATTACGCGTCGCATCTAGGCGAGGAGGTCGACCAGGGCACGTTGGGGGAGGTGCCCTCCGAGCGCGAACGCGCACCCCATCGCGACCAGGGAAGCACGCCGATTCGCCAGTTATAGATTGCTTCTTGAGGTTTTTCGTATCGATATTGGGTTTCGCCGAGTAGACGCGTGTTTGCAGCAGTAAAAGCGCAGGTTGCAACTGCTTGCATGCCTCCTCTACTCGGCGACGTGCGATGCGAGTACGAAAAAGCTCAACTTGTTTGCGGAATATGCCAAAAAATGGCTTAGGACGACCCGTTTTGCCTTAAGGTTCGATACCTGCCTTGCGGCCGCCTCCGTGGCGAATGTGGCGATGTGGTGATTTGGGTTCGGGTCACCAAGGGGAGATTTGCCTTGGAGCCGACTCAAAGTCCTAGTATCGCCATATGGCGCGGCCGATTGTCAGGGTTCGAGCTCAAGGGGCTCATGGGATCCGCATCACGGCTGCGCTCGGTCACTTCATCGCGCATAATGCCGGAGCTGTCAGAGAAATGGGAGGCGACATGCAGTACACCAAGCTGGGCACGACGGATATCGAAGTCTCTCGCATCTGCTTGGGGTGCATGGGCTTCGGCGATTCCGGCAACGGTCAGCACGCTTGGACGCTGGGGTACGAGGAGTCCGCGATGATCATCACACGTGCACTGGGGGAGGGCATCACCTTCTTCGACACGGCCATGGGGTATCAAAACGGGACGAGCGAGGAGTACGTCGGCCGGGCGCTCGCCAAGTACGCGAGACGCGATGATGTGGTCGTCGCCACAAAGTTCGTCCTGGGCGGACCGCACGCCCCTGCGGGGGAGCGGCCGGGCGATCGCGGGCCGGAATCGGTCGATTCCAAGATCGAGCGATTGCTCGATGCGAGTCTCGCCCGCCTGGGCATGGACTACGTCGATTTGTATATCTACCACATGTGGGATTGGAATACCCCCATCGAGGAGCTGCTGCCCGCGCTCGATCGCCAGGTTCGGGCGGGCAAGATACGCACATTGGGCATCTCGAATTGCTATGCGTGGCAACTCGCCGAGGCGAACGTGATCGCCCGCGCCAACGGCTGGACCCCATTTTCAAGCTATCAGGGCCATTACAACGCGATTGCCCGTGAGGACGAGCGCGAGATGGTGCCCCTTGCGGCGACCCATGGCCTCGCGTTGACGCCGTACTCCGCACTCGCTGGTGGAAGGCTCGCCAAGGCGCCTGGCCAGACGAGCAGACGCCTGCAGCTCGATGCGTACGCGCGTGGGAAGTACGACGGCACGGCGGACGTGGATGCGCCCATTATCGAGACCATCGCGCGCATTGCGGAGGCCCGCGGCGTGACCATGACGGAGGTCGCCTTGGCGTGGCTGCTCACCAAGGTGACAGCTCCCGTGGTGGGGGCGACGAAGCCGCACCATATCGACGGCGCCGTCGCCGCTTGCGACCTCACGCTCGCCCCCGAGGAGATTTCCGCAATCGAGAGCCCCTACGCGCCCCATGCAGTGGTGGGCGTCGTCGCCGAGAATCGCTCGCCGTCGCTCGCGTAGTCTTTCTTCGCGCCTGTGCTGCACTTACGGTATGCTTTTCCAGATATGACAATGGCTCGATAGATGGTGCGGAGACGCACGGTGGAGGGGTGCGTTCCCCGCCACCAGGAGAATCGGGGTGCGAGTCCCCGGCTATTCCAGTAACCGTGATTCCCACGCAGGCGGACGACGCGTCGCAGATCGGACGGCGCGCGCGTGCGGCAATGAGGATGAGTCGGATCGCCTCTCTATCTGCGAACGCCCAAAGGGATGGGCGGGGCCCTGGATGGAAGGGGTGTCTGGATGGCCAGAACCCGTATGACGGCATCGTGCCGTCACGTCGCCGTCCGCCGCGTGTTGGTGGCGGCGCTCACACTTGCAATGACAATGGGGCGGGTGCCCACTGCGGCGTTCGCCGAGGCGCTCGGCGTGGATACGCCTGCGGTGGAGTCCCTCGCCGGGGGAGCTCAATCGGCGGCAACCGATGCGAATCAGGGCGCTGCTGGTGAACAAGGCGCCGGGGATGGACTTGCGGCAACCGTGGGGCAGGCGGGTGCCGAAGAGCAAGGCGCCGAGGTGAACGCCACCGATGCCGCAGGGAATTCGTCCTCCAGTGACAGTGCGGATACCGTTGATGCCGACAGCGACGCGCCTTCCGCTAAGACGGATGACGCCGCTTCCGCTGCGACGGGAGCAGCCAAGGCCACAGACACCGCCAAAGAGGAAGCCGATGTCGCCAATGATGACGCTCAGACTATAGAGGTTTCCATTGCGGTCATTGGGCCCGATGCGAATGGCGTCGATGTGCAATGGGCGGGCAATGCCAAGATGGAGCTTAAGGCCGAAGCCGCGACGGTTGCGACGGCCGATACCACCGAGGCAGCGGAGCCGGAAGCTGCGGCAACCGACGAAACGGCAGCAGGTCCCACGGCGGCAGACGCAACCGAAGCGCTGTTCAAAGAAAGCGGTTTGGACGCTGGCTATGGAATGGGCAGCTACGGGCTCTATCTGAACACCATCACCTCGCCCTATACGGGTGAGAAGCTCGGCTGGGACCAGGCGACGGGCAAGTATTGGCAGCTCTTCGTCAACGGTACGGCCTCCGATGTCGGGGCGAGCAGCGTGTTCCTCAAGACCGGTGACGTGATCACCTGGGCGTACTCCGCGTACGGATCGAGCGTCCCCGAGGTTTCACCGGTGACGCCGCAGCCCGACGCCGAGCGCCCCGATTGGGACAGTGTGTGGCCGGGATTCGCCAGCGGATCGAACACCACGGCACCCACGCCCACGGACGAGGTCAAAGAGTCGTGGGTCACCCAGATTAAAGATTCCGCCGATTGGGCCACGAACGTTTCCGATCCCATTTACGTTGGCGATTACGTCTATATCGCTGCCGGTTCAAAACTGCTGCAGCTCAACGCGAAAACCGGTGAGACCGAGCGCGAGGGCACCTTGGTGGCGCCCATCAACTCCATCGCCCGCATGGTCTATGTGGATGGCCGCATTATCGTGCCGCTTTCGGGTGGTCGTCTTCAGGCCCTGACCGCCGACCGTCTGGTTACGCTGTGGATGACGCCCGCCCTTTCCGCGACCGCGCAAGGCGACCAGCAATCCTTGAGCACGTTGACACTCGGCGATGGGTGCGTGTACTTCGGCACCGCGGTGGCGGATTGGTCCGTCACGTACGGAGGTAGCCTCGTATGCGTTGACATCCAAACGGGCAAGATCCTCTGGTTTCAGGAGAACTCTGAGAAGGGCTACTACTGGTCGGGCGCGGCACTTGCCGGGTCATACGTGGTAGTTGGCGATGATGCGGGTGCCGTTATCGCACGCGATGCCAAGACGGGAGCGGAGGTCTCGCGCGTCGACGTGGGTGCCTCGGTGAGGTCGACCGTGGTGACCAGCGATGGCGGCAAGACGCTGTTCGTGGTGAGCATGGATGGCGTCCTGCATCGCCTTTCTTTAAGTGACGCCGGTATCTTGAGCGAGACGGGCAAGGTGAAGTTCGCAAAGACCTCCACCTCCACCCCGACCATATCTGGTGACAAGCTCTTCGTGGGCGGTCAGTCTGAGACGTACATCCAGGTGAGCAAGTGGGTGAAGGCCTATTACGGCGTGCTTGCGGTGATCGATGCGGAGTCGCTGTCGGTGAGCGAAGTGTCGACGATCGACGGCCGTGCCTTTGTTGGAGATACGAACGGGCAGGCGACGAGCGCAGAGGTCAAAAGTGCTCCCGTTGTGTCCGTTCAAAACGGCGAGACCTACGTGTACTTTACGGCGAATTGCAATCCCGGAGGCGTGTATTGTTACCGTCTGGGTGACACGGACGCGAGCCTCATCTACACCCCTGACGCCGATCATCAGAATTACTGCATGGCGTCCATTACGGTTGGCCCTGATGGCACGCTGTATTACGTGAACGATTCGGGCGCGCTGTTCGCCATCGGTTCGGCTGCGACCGAGGGCGGCGACCAGGGCGGCGATGGCAACACCGGCGGTGGATCCGACACTGGCGATACCGACAGCGGCAGCGCCGACAACGGCGGCTCCGACGGCAGTGATGACGACCCCACGACCGAGACGCCCCAAAAGGACAACGAGCCCAATGCGGGCACGCGTCCGGTAGGCGCGCCACTCACCACGGCGAAGAAGGCCATCAAGAACGCCAGCGGCAACACCAAGAAGTCGGCGAACGATGGTGATGTGGAGCACGAGACGTCGGAAGAAGCTTCTGAGGAGGCCTCGGAGAGCGGATCGAAAGCGGCTTCCCGCACGGCTGCCACGTATGCGGCAACGCATGCGGACGGTACGGCCGATGCACCTCTGAACGTGGTCCTGCCAGTTGCGGGCATGGCTGCCGGCGTGATCGGCCTTGTCGGAATAGGCTTTTGGCTGTTCCGTCGTCGCGTGTAAGTGCAGGGAGGATCGAAGATGCAAGACGAGAACCGGGACTATAGCAAAAACGAGAGCCAGGAAGGCAAGCTGGGAGCCACCGAACCCCATCCGGAGCGTCGGACTCTGAACCGCACGCAGCTCACGTTCGTGTCCATCGCCGTGCTACTGTGCCTTGCGCTTATCGGCGGCTCCGCGTGGTCGCTGGTGTCGGGCGGGGGGCTTCCCGTTGGCGCCGAGGCACAAGGCGAGGGATCGAGTGTTCAGACGAGCGACTCGTCCACCGCGAGCAAGGAGCCGGAACTCGATGAGGCGGATGCCTCCGAGGATGCGTCCGATGCAGTCGATGAGCCCGTCGCTGGTGACGATGCCTCTGGCGGAGCATCGTCCGGACTCAAGAGCGATGCGAGCAACAAGGACAAGACGGGATCGAACGCGGGCGGAGACGGCTCGGGTTTTTCGAGCGCCGGGTCGGGTGCATCGGGCTCATCGGACGCTCAAGACTCTACAAGCTCCGAGCCCCGTACCGTCACCGTGACCATTTCCGCGGATGGAACCGTTGGGGGCGGAAGCGTGGTCGGTCCCGTAACGCTGACGTTTGACGAGGGGGCGACGGTGTATGACGCGCTCGCGAACACCGGCTGGTCGCCTTTGGCCGAATGGGGCGCCTTTGGAGCGTACGTCACCTCGATCAATGGCGTGGCGGCTGCTTCCGATACAGGTTGGACGTACACGGTGAACGGCTCGCAGCCCAATTACGCGTGTAGCGCCTACACACTCTCCGACGGGGATGTCATCCAGTGGACATTCGTTAAGGTCAAATAGGCCAGAGATATATAATGGGCTCGACCTCGGCTGTATGCCGGTAAATAGACGGAGGCGGTTTGATGGGTGCAGAACGGACGCTGAAAAAGGTCCTAATGATTGTCCTTGCAATCTTCGTTGCGGCTGCAGTCCTCGTTTTCGTACTTACGCACCTCTTCCGAGGCGAGCCTCGAACACTTGAGCTCGGCTCATTTGAAACCGCCGCGACTCTTCAAATCGATAATTACCCGGTATTGGGCCCAGACGGTACGCGGCAAACCGATGACCCAGATCACATCGACCGCGCGCGGGCCATCTTGGAGCATGCGACGTTTGTGGAGTGGCTTGATTACGATCAGTATCAGAAGGACCAGATCGGCATGTGTGGTGGCTCCTTCACCGGTCTAACTCTGTATGACGCTACGGGAAAAGAGCTGGTCAGTGTGACATACAACCCAGGCTATTCCGACTACGCCCCCAATGGTTCGTCGGTCGCGCTGTTTGACGGGCGGCTCGCGTATGTGATGCAGGGCGATCAAGAAGAACTGATTCGATTTGCCGATGAATGCGTTGAAGAGGCGCGTGCGGAAAACGGTCAGTCCACGAATCTTTGGCGATTCGTGGACTGACTCTAAGAGGGCTGTTTGCCTATTGGTTACTCCGCGTCGCTCGCGTTCTGCTCTGCCACGGCCTGCATCGCCACGGCGCCGATGAAGTTCACCGGTTGGCAGAAGTTGGGCTGGAAGAACAGGTCCACGTTGGCGAGCTGGTCGATGGTGAAGCGCGCCTGGATGGCGATGGAGATCGCGTTGGCGGCCTCGGCTACGTCGTGGCGGCACAGGAACTGCGCGCCGAGTACGCGACGGGTCTCGGGGTCCCAGGTAAGGGTCGCCGTGACGGGCGTGGTGGTGAGCATGAAGTCCGGGCGGTAGTCCTGGACGAGTGTGGTGGAACGGGCGTTCACGCCGCGGGCCTCGGCGCCCGCCTGGGTCAGGCCGCTCGCAGCGAGGGACAGGTTGTAGAGCTGCACGGCGCTGGTCGCCTGGGTCCCCAGGTACTTCTGGACGGGCTCCTCGATGTTGGCGCCCACGAGCAGGGCTTGGCGCACCGCGTTGGTGGCAAGCGGGATGTAGTCGTAGGTGCCGGTGGGGTTGTAGAGCACGGTGCAGGAGTCGCCAGCTGCCAGGACGTCGGCGCAGGCCTCGTCATGGCCGGCGAGGAAGGCGCGCATGTACTCGTCGGTCTTGATGGCGCCGTTGGGCAGGGTCTCGAGCTGTCCCGCGAACAGGTCGGTGCGCGGCAGGAAGCCCGCACCCATGATGGCGTAATCGACCTCGTACTCGCCGGCGGTGGTCACCACGGCGACGCCATTGCCGTCTTCGTTCAGGCGGAACTCGGTCACCATCTGCCCCAGGGCGAGCTCCACGCCGTGCTCGGCATACGTCGCCTCGACCTGGTCGGTGATAGGCGCGTCGAAGTTCTTTGCGAGCGCGCGGTCGAGGCCGTCGATGAGGATGGCGTGCACACCCGCCTCGCTGAACTGCTCGACGAGCTCCGCGCCAATGTAGCCCGCGCCGATGACGGCGACGGAGGACGCCTTCATGGCGTGGTCCTTGATCGCCTTGCCGTGATCCCAGTTCTTGCAGAGCATGACGCGGCCGTCTTCGAGGCCCTCTGCCAGGCCGGGGATGGGCGGCATGACGGGCTTGGAACCGGTGGTCACGACGAGCTTGTCAAAGGAATAGGTGGTCTCCTCGCCGCTCTCGAGGTCGCGCGCGACGAGCGACTTGCCGGCAACGTCCACGGAGAGCACGTCGGTGCGCATGTGCATGTTCGCGCCCAGTTCGGCCAGCGCGGCAGGGGAGGAGTAGAACATGCGGTTGGGGTCGCTCACGTGACCACCCACCCACAGGGCGATGCCACAGGAGAGGAACGACAGCGTGTCGTTGCGCTCGAAGACGTGTACGGTCCAGCTGGGGTGCGCGGTGAGGATGGCCTGGGCGGCGAAGGTGCCGGCATGCGTGCATCCAACGACGGCTACGGTCTTGGGGGCGGAGGTGGCGCTCATGGGGTCTCCTTGCGATGGGCATCGGCGCGCCGTGGCGCTCGACGCGATGTGGCAGGTGCTTCCACCTGCAGCGTAGTTCGTTGAGAAATGATATAGAAATAGAAGCAAATAGCAAGCGCTGTTCGGTAAATGGACGGGCGGTGCCGCCCGCGCGCATCGGCTCCATCGTGGGGTCCAGATGCCTCAGCGGGGCCGGAGGGGCGTGACGCCATTGCGGTGCCTGGTCTTTCGCATCGCATCGCACGGGCACATGTGCGACCATGGAGCGGACGCGTATACACGCCGCCCTGTTGGGCGGTGAGAGGCGGGAGGCCACGACATGAATCCATTCGAGCGCAAGTCCGTAGAGCCGTCGCCGGCAGAGGACCTGCTGGCGTTCATCCACGAGAGCCCGACGATGTTCCACACCGCGGCGTCCATTCGGGCCCGCCTGGACGAGGCAGGCTTCACGTACCTGCCCGAGGGCGATGCGTGGGACGTGCGACCGGGTGGCGCGTACTACTCCCAGCGAAACGGGTCGAGCGTCGTCGCGTGGCGCGTGGGAGAGGGCGTCTCCGCCCGCTGCGACGGCGCCGTCGTCGATGGGCTGCAGGGGGGCGGCATCGGGGAGAAAGGGGCCGAGGCCGGCGCGGCGGGTCCGCATGGCGCGGTGCCCGAGGGCGGCGCGCCGTACCACTTCCAGCTCACGGCATCGCATTCGGACTCCCCGTGCTTCAAAGTGAAATCGGACGCCGAGGTCGAGGGGCCTGCGGACTACCTGCGCCTCGACACCGAGGCGTATGGCGGGATGATGGATTACACCTGGTTCGACCGTCCCCTGTCCCTCGCCGGACGCGTGCTCGTGCGCGACGGGGCCCGCATCGAGAGCCGCCTGGTCGCGCTCAACCGCGGCGTCGCGCTCATCCCGAGCCTCGCCATCCATATGAACGGCGAGGTCAACAAAGGGTTTGCGCCCAATCGTGCAAGCGACCTGTTCCCGCTCGTCTCCGCCGGAGACCTGGGCCGCGGTTCGCTTGACACGCTGGTCGCGGATGCCCTCGAGATCGACCCGGGGCAGATTGTCGCGCGCGACCTGTTCCTCGTGAACGCCGATAAGGGCCGCGTGTGGGGAGCCACCGACGAGTTCATCTCCTCTCCGCGCCTCGACGACCTGATGTGCGCCTACACCTCGCTGCAGGCGTTCATCGCCCGGGGCAACGCGAACGCCGTGACGGTGTATGCGTGCTTTGATAACGAGGAGGTCGGTTCGGGCACCAAGCAGGGCGCTGCGTCGACGCTGCTCGCCGACGCGCTCTCGCGCATCAACGCCTCCCTAGGGTATGCGCCCGAGGACCTGTGCCGAGCGCTTTCGGCCTCGATGCTCGTGAGCTGCGACAACGCCCACGCGCTGCATCCGGCCCATCCGGAGCTGGCCGACACGCTCGCCCGTCCGCAGATGAACGCGGGCCTGGTGGTCAAGGAGGCCGCCAACCAGCATTACTGCACGGATGCGTTCAGCCGCGCCGTCCTTACCGCGATCCTCGACGATGCGGAGATTCCGCACCAGTGCTTTTCGAACCGCAGCGACAAGGCCGGCGGCTCGACCCTCGGCAACATCTCCAACATGCAGGTGAGCGTCCATGCGGTCGATGTGGGCTGCGCCCAGCTCGCTATGCATTCCTGCGTGGAGACCGCCGGCGCCCGCGACGTCGAGCTCGCGATCGAGGCACTGGCGGCGTTTTACGGAGCGGATATCCGCATCGACGGGGCGGAGGGCGTCGAGCTGGCGTAGCCCGCCATCGCGACGCTGCTGCTCCCTCCGCGACGCCGTCGCCCCCTTCTGCGACGCGGCTGCCATCGTGATGCGCCCGCCCACCCTGCCTCGCGGCTAGCGGATGAAGTTCGTCGGCTTTGGGCTCTCCTGCTCGGGAAGCTCGATACCAGCGGCGCGCCCGGCCTCGAGAGATCGCAGGATCCAGGCCATGTTGCGGGCGAGCTGCCGCATAGTCCACAGTCCCTCGAGATCCTGCTCGACCTCCTCGGCGGTGTTGCCGTGCACCATGTTCCAGTAGCGTGAGCTCACAATGGGCATCTGCGAGATGGTGAAGAACTTCTGGATGTCGTCGAGCGATGCGGTGGTTCCGCCGCGCCGTGCGGAGACGACCGCCGCGGCGGGCTTGAAGCGCAGGACATCCGGGGCGCCGGCGTGCCCGTTGGAGTAGAAGAGCCGATCCATGAAGCTCAGGAGCGATCCGCTCGCGTGTGCGTAGTGCACCGGTGCGCCAAAGACGAAGGCGTCGGCATCGACGGCGAGCGCGCGGAATTCGTTGACGGCGTCGTCGAAGATGCAGGCGCCCGTCTGGCGGCACCGTCCGCATGCCATGCATCCTGCGGCGGGCTTGGCCCCAATCCAGAATATCTCGGCGTCGATGTTCTGCCGCCCGAGCTCTGCCGCGACCTCCTCGAGTGCGCGATCGGTGCACCCGTGCTTGTGCGGACTGCCGTTGACGAGCATGACCTTCATAGGGACTCCCTCCGTTGTGTGTCCAGTAGTGCTGTTGTGCCGTTATACCCAGCGCCTCGGGCACGCGACGCGTCTGAACCAGCTGCCATCTGGTATAGTTCCGCAGATGCATGCAATGACGGGGTCGCCTTGCGGCCTCGGTCGAGAAAGGACCGTTCATGATCAAGGAGCTCGTGAAGGACGAGGCCGTCTTGTCCACCCCGTGTGAGCCCGCCACTGCCGCCGACGCAGAGGTCGCCCAGGATCTGGTGGACACTCTGCTGTCCATCGAGGACGCCGCCTGCCTCGCCGCCAACCAGATCGGCGTGACCAAGGCGATCATCGCGCTCGCCGACGACGAGGGCAACGCGCATGTGATGTTCAACCCCAAGGTCCTGTTCGGCATGGGCGCCTACAAGGCAGAGGAGAGCTGCCTGACCCGCGAGGGCTCCGTGAAGGTGACCCGTTTCGCCAAGATCAAGGTCTCCTACGACGAGCTCGTCGACGGCGAGCTCAGGGCCCGCAAGCGCGATTTCGTGGAGTGGGGCGCCGAGCTCATCCAGCACATGTGCGATCACTGCCAGGGCAAGCTGGTTTAACGCTTTTCTCGGACGATTGTGAGAGCCGGTCCCTCGCGCGGACATGCGCGAGGGACCGGCTTTTTGCGATTGCGCCGCCGGATGGCCGCGAGGATGCGGCCCGCCCGGCGTGGTCGGGTTTCGGGCGTGTGCGTCGCGCACCGTGGTAGGACTTCGGGCGCCCATTCCGCCCCGCGAACCACGGTTCCGAGCTCTTGATCCGATTCAGGCCCCAGGTCTCTGGTCCTACGCCTTGCGGCGCACGCGAACGGCCGTGCCACACGCCGTGGTCATGATCATCTCGGCGAACGTCTCGTAGCCTACGTTGGCGCCGATGATCGCGTTCGCGCCCAGATTCTCTGCACGCTGCGACATCTCGCGCAGGACCTCTTCGCGCGCCTGGGCCATTTCGTCCTCGTAGCCCGCCGAGCGCCGCCAAAGACGTTGCGAAGCCCCGCGCCGATGTCGCGGAACATGTTGATGCCGCTCACGGCCTCCCCGGTGACGATGCCCAGATACTCAACGACCTCGTAGCCATCGAGACTGTTGGTGGTGGTAATGGTGAGCACTGCGTCTCCTTTCCGGACGGCATCGCCGCCCTCTGCTCGCATGGTCGCCATGTCCGCGCGCTCGCATCGACCGGAGGAACCACGTGGACCGTGGTCGTTCGACCATTTCGGTGTTGCAGCGCTTATACCCACTCGTGCGGATATTGAAGAGTGGTCAAAATACCCTAATAGTGCGCAAAATCGAGGCCAATGGACAAGAGTGCATAATCGATGGCTGGCTGTTTTCGCAGGTAAAGCGTCTGGGCTATCCAATGCAGCAGTCTCTTGAGCCGTCGATTCTCCCGTCGTGCCGGTTTTACCTGTGCAAATACTCGGGTTTTGTCACCAGTGTTGGGAATTGCCGGCGCAACATTAGGGTATTTTGACCACAGTTGAGAATCCAGACCAAGAAAGGCTCAAATCGTATGCAATTTGACGCGAATCTTATGCAAGCACTCGCGTGGGCGGCGATGGGATGCGGCTTTACATGGCTCATGACCACCGCTGGCTCCGCGATGGTGTTCTTTTTTCGCAAGGACCGCGCGGTTACGCACCGCATTTTCCTCGGGTTCGCGGCCGGCGTGATGATCGCTGCGAGTGTCTGGTCCCTGCTCAACCCCGCCATCGAGCAGGCCGAGGAGCTTGGGCAGGTCGGCTGGGTCCCCGCTGCGGGTGGCTTTTTGCTCGGTGTGGCCTTTCTCATGGCGCTCGACACGTTTCTGCCACATCTGCATGCGGAAGGAGAGCAGCCCGAGGGAATCCAAACGAGCTGGAAGCGTACCACGCTGCTCGTTTCGGCGGTGACGCTCCACAACATCCCCGAAGGCATGAGTGTGGGCCTGCTGTTCGCGATGGCGGGGCAGGCGAGCGGTGCCGAGGCGACCGCATATCTGGGCATGGCCATGGCGCTTGCCATCGGCATGGGTCTACAGAACTTTCCCGAGGGGGCGGCCATTTCGCTGCCGCTGCGTCGTGAGGGCATGACTCGCGGAAAGGCGTTCGTGCTGGGAAGTCTCTCGGGCATCGTGGAGCCGATCTTTGGTGTCCTGGTGGTGCTGGTGAGCGGCCAGATCGCCCCGTTTATGCCCTGGATGCTCGCGTTTGCCGCGGGTGCCATGATCTACGTTGTGGTCGAGGAACTCATTCCCGAGGCACACCTCGGTGAGCATTCCAATATCGGGACCTTGGGCGTCATTGCCGGGTTCGTCATCATGATGGTGTTGGACGTCGCCCTCGGATAAGGCGTGCCCTGTATGCGCCGTCGATGCAATGCGTGACGCGGTGGCCCCCCCCCGGGAGTCTCCAGAGCCCCACCGCGTCACCAAGTTGAAGTGCTCGATACGGGTGCCGGGGACGCTTTGCGCTTCAATGCCTATTTTTCGTGGCGGGCGTCGTGCAGTTCACGTGCGGCGGCAGCACGCGCCTCGCGGGCATCGCGCAGTGCATGGTGGGCGTCGACGGTGGCATTTCGAGCTTCGCGTAGGGTGTCGGCCAGCTGGGGGTTCTTTTCGGCGACGCGCTTGACCAACGGTCCATCAAGTTCCTCTTGCGTGGGCTCTGCCAAATAATCTATGGCATATTGCGCTGCGACTGCAGACCCCTTGGCCAAAACGGCCTCATCGACCTTGTAGTAGCAGGAGTGCTGCGCGAACGTGGCGCCGATTTGTGCATTGCGGCAGCCCACAAAGGCCAGTACGCCGGGAACGCGCCGGAGGTACTCGGAGAAATCCTCACCCGACATGGTACCGCGGTAGTGTCCCTCGCCCTCGGGGCCGAGTGTCTTGAGCACGGCTCGCCTGCAGCGCTCGCTTGCCTCCACCTCGTTTTCGACCTTGTAGTTCGCGATCGTGTAGTCGGAGAGCTCGGCCTCGGCGCCATGCGCTTGGGCGATATGCACGGCAATGCGCTCGATCAGCGCGGGCATGAGCTCGTGGGTGGCATCGGAGTACGTGCGCACGGTTCCCTCCAGGTGCGCCTCTCCGGCGATGACGTTGCGCGCCGTGCCCGCATGCAATTTGCCCACGGTCACCACGGCAGGTTCGTAGGGGGAGAGCTCGCGGCTCACGATGGTCTGCAGGGCATTGACGATTTCAGCGGCGACCATGACGGCGTCGCTGCCGCGCTGAGGCATGGCTCCGTGGCAGGACGTGCCGTGCACATCCACCCGGAACCAGTCGGTGTTGGCCATGCGTGGCCCCGGCTCGCAGCTGATGGTCCCGGCGTCAACCTCGCTCCAGATATGCATGGCAAACGCCCCGTCCACGCCCTCGCACACGCCCGCCTCGCACATCATGCGCGCACCGGATCCATTCTCCTCGGAGGGCTGGAACACCACACGGATTTCTCCATGGATGTCATCGGTCATGTGGCGCAGAATCTGTAGCGTGCCGAGCATCATGGCGATATGGCAGTCGTGACCGCAGGCGTGCATACATCCCTCGTTGACGCTGGCGAACTCTTCGTTCGTGCGCTCGGTGACCGGCAGCGCGTCGATATCGGCGCGCATGAGCAGGCGGCGGCGCGGTGTTCCGTCCGCGCGATAGGCGTCTGGCGCCGTGCCGCGCACCGTGGCGACCAGGCCGGTTTTGAGCGGGCGCTCGTAGGGGATGTTCATGGCGTCGAGCTGGCCGGCAATGTCAGAGGTCGTGCGGACTTCCTGCAGGCTCAGTTCAGGATGTTTGTGGAAATGACGGCGCTGCCGGATGATGTAGGGCTCGAATTCGGCGGCGATTGCGAGGATTGCCGAGGTGATCTCTTCGCCCGAGCGCTCATTCGAACTCGCCATGATTTGCTGTGCCTTGGTCTGTGCCATGGTCCACCCCATTTGTCCGTAAAAACAAGCACCTCTAGCTTACCGCGAGAGTGCGGGGTGTGGGATGTGCAATTGAATGTCGATGCAGCGCTACTGGGCGTCGTCGGTTTTCTCGAATTTCTTAGCGATCTTCTTCGCCGAGCGCTTGATGTTGGACATCAGGCCGCCAGCTGGATGCGCGGCGTTGAAGGCGTCTTGCTTGTCGCGCTTGGCGCGCTCCTCGATGATGATCTCGCCGTAATCCTCGACCAACCGGTCGTAAAAGGCCACGGCACCGTCGATATCCTCCTGATTGGGGCGGCCCTTGTTCATGCCACCCACCAATTTGAACGGCCCGTAGGTGTCAAAGCCGGGGCATCCGTACATGCATAGTAGGTTGGCGAATTTCATGCGGCAGACGCCGTCGAGGTCACGGCCGTTGAATTTGGCCTGACCGCCGTAGGTCATGAGTCCTACGACCTTGTCGCCGTCACGTAGGCAGTGGTCGGCAACGCGCAGGAGGTCTTTGTCAAAGTTGCCGTAATAGATGCCAGATGCCATGATGATGACATGGTAGGGGGAGAGGTCGGGATACTCGTTCTTCCCGAGTGCTCCGACATCGATCGTGTCGATTCCCGGGTGTGCCGTGACAATTGCATCCACGAGTTTCTTGGTATTGCCGTGGTGCTTCGAGCGGTAGACGATGACGGTCCTGAGATCCATGGGACGACCTTTCGTACGCGATTCACAAATGTCAATCATAGCGAAATCGCTTTACCTGAGGAGGTGGCGTCAGCGGGGCGCCACTCGATGATGGGGTGATGCTTCACATGGTGTCCGCGTTGTAATACCTCTGGTTCTTTCTCATACCAATATAAAAATTTCTGCACAACTCGGTCAAGCGGATATCAGGGTATACATAGGGCCGAAAAACAGGGTGGATGTCGGATGCGGCTATCTTGTTCGAACAGGAGCGATGTTGTACACGGATAAACATGCAGGTGAAAAGCTGTATAAGGGATGAACGGTCGAAAAACTCCGGTAAACGGTATGAGAGACAGAAAAGATTAAAAACTCGGGAACAGAACATCCACAACTGCTATAGTGAATATCACTTGTTACGTGGTTACTACCAGTGCTGTGCGAACGGCGCAGCCGAAGAGCGAGAAAGAGGGATTGATGGTCGGTTTCATTTTGACTGGTCACGGACACTTCGCAGACGGTATCAAGAGTGCGCTCGATATGGTCGCCGGCGATCAGGAGAACTTCGAGATCGTCCCGTTCGAGGGCTCTCAGGCCGCCACGTATGGTGATGACCTCCGCGCCGCCATCACCAAGATGCGCGGCGAGTGCGAGGAGGGCGTCATCGTCTTCGTCGACCTTCTCGGAGGCACCCCCTTCAACCAGTCCATGATGATCGCCAACGATGTCGACAAGCTCGAGATCGTCACCGGCTCCAACCTGCCCATGATCATCGAGTTGCTCTTCGCCCGTAATGGCGCGACCAACGTGACCGCCCTTGCCGAGCAGGCGGTCGCTGTGGGTCAGCAGGCCGTCACCCGCCAGTCCCTCGCCTCCGTCATGGGCGTTGCCGATGACGATACCGAAGAGGACGGCATTTAATGGCTGACTTCGGGCAAAACGTCCTCGCCTCTTCCGTTGCCCTGCTGCTTATTATGGCGGTCATGGGCCTCGTCTACTTCCTGTGGTCCAAGGCCAACATGAAGAAGAAGGTCAAGTACTTCGAGCACATCCACACCGACCTCGCGGCAGGTCAGCGCGTGATGTTCGGCGGTGGCATCTTCGGTGAGGTCAAGAGCGTGCAAGGCGACGTCGTCGAGGTCAAGGTTCGCTCAGGCGCGACCCTCGATGTCTCCCGCTACGCCATCCAGGAAATCGTCAAGTAGTCATTCTCTACACGGCATCAAGGGGAACGGCACCGCCAAGCGGAACGCGCGAACCCAGTGCAATAGGCCAATCAGCGAATACGAAAGGAACGGATCGCAATGGCAGAGCCTAACATTCTTCTTACCCGTATCGACAACCGTCTGATTCACGGTCAGGTTGCCACCCAGTGGAACTCCACCTTGGGCTCCAACCTCATCCTCGTCGCCAATGACGAGGTGTCCACCAACACCATGCGCCAGAATCTCATGAAGATGGCTGCCCCCACCGGCGTCCAGACTCGCTTCTTCTCCATCCAGAAGACGATCGACGTCATCCACAAGGCCTCCCCGGCCCAGAAGATCTTCATCGTGCTCGACTCTCCTCAGGACGCGCTCAAGCTCGTCGAGGGTGGCGTGCCGATCAAGAAGCTGAACATCGGCAACATGCACATGGCCGAGGGCAAGCGTCAGGTCGCTACGACCGTCGCCGTCGACGACGACGACGTGGCTTGCTTCCGCAAGCTCCAGGAGCATGGCGTCGAGCTTTCCATCCAGCGCGTGCCCAGCACGCCCGTTGAGGATACCAACAAGCTGTTTGCGTAATGTGGGGGATTGCGAGCAGTTTGTTTGTATACGGGGCGAACAATCGCCTCGGTCGTAACACTTAGTACGAGAAAGTAACTTTGAAAGGAGGAGCATAAGATGGAAGCGAATTTCCTTCAGATCGCCCTGGTCTTCCTGGTGACCTTCATTGCCGCTATCGACCAGTTCGACTTCACCGAGTCCCTGTACCAGCCCATCGTCACCGGCCCGATCATCGGCGCCATCCTCGGCGATGTGCAGACCGGCCTCGTCGTCGGTGGTACCTATCAGCTCATGACGATCGGTAACATGCCGATCGGTGGTGCTCAGCCGCCGAACGCTGTTATTGGTGGCATCATGGCGGCCGTCTTTGCCTGCACGCTCGAGATGGATCCCAACGTCGCCGTTGCGACCGCGATTCCGTTCGCTCTGCTGGGCCAGTACGGCGTCACCCTGTTCTTCACCCTGCGCGCCCCGCTCATGGAGTCCTTCCGTGCCGCAGCCGTGAAGGCCGACACCAAGGCTATCACCAAGCTGACCGTGATCTCCGAGGTCATCCTCGGCCTCATCTTCGCCTTCATCGTGACCCTGTTCTTCATCGGTGGTCTCACCGCTGGTCAGGCTGTTGTCGACATGGTGCCCAAGTGGCTCAACAACGGTCTCTCCGCTGCCGGTGGCATGATGAAGTTCGTCGGCTTCGCGATCCTGCTGAAGATTATGATGTCCCGCGACATGTGGGCCTTCTTCCTGCTCGGCTTTGGTCTCACGACCATCGTGCATGGCATCCCCTCGCTTGCCAAGCCTGAGCTCCTGATCATGGCCATCATTGGCTTCGGTCTCGCCTTCTGGGACTTCCAGCAGCAGACCGAGCTCAAGGGCGCTGCTTTTGACGGAGGTGATATGAGCGATGGCATCTAATGAGTTCACTGTCCCCGCACAGTATGAGGACCTGACTCCTGCACCGAACGTCGATAAGAAGACGCTCAATCGCATGGTTTGGCGTTCCTACTGGCTCCAGTCTTCGTTCAACTACGAGACCATGCAGTCCGGCGGCTGGCTCTTCGCCATGGTTCCGGGCCTCGAGAAGGTTCACACCAACAAGAACGACCTCGCTGCGTCGATGTACCACAACCTGGACTTCATCAACACGCACCCGTTCCTGGTCACCTTCGTTATGGGTATCGTGCTCTCCCTCGAGCAGAACAAGGTCGATACCCAGACCATCCGCTCCGTGCGTATTTCCGCTGCCTCCCCGCTGGGCGGCATCGGCGACGCTCTGTTCTGGCTGACGCTCGTGCCGATCACGGCCGGCATCACCTCGAACATGGCTATTGAGGGCAACATCATTGCCCCGCTCATCTTCCTGATCGTCTTCCACGCGGCTCTGTTCGCTTGCCGCTTTGGTCTGATGAACTGGGCCTACAAGATGGGCACCTCCGCCATCGACTCCCTGACCTCCAACATGCAGGCCTTCACCCGCGCTGCCGCCATCATGGGCTGCTTCGTGGTTGGCGCCCTGACGGTCAACATGGGTGGCACCCAGATCAACCTCAACATCCCGAACGGCACCACCCGTAGCGTTGCCGCTCACACTGTTGTGGTTTCCAACGAGGAGGCCGAGAACTTCGCCGACCTCGCTATCGACACCGAAGAGGCTGAGGCCGGTACCCTCGGTATGACCGACATGGACGGCGCTGCCCTCAAGGCTGCCGACGCTGACGGCAACGAGGTCGAGTGCGGTATCGTCGATCTTGGCAACGGCATGAGCTCCGTCACTTATGGTGAGGTCACCGAGTCCCCGGTTTCCTTCTCCGTGGCTTCCACGCTCGACACCGTCATGCCCAAGCTCGTGCCGCTCGCGCTCGTGCTTCTGCTCTACTTCCTGTTCGCCAAGAAGAACTTCACCCCCATCAAGGGAATCGTTCTCATGCTGATCATCGGCATCCTTGGCGCCCTGCCTCTCAACGAGTGGCTCGGCATCACCTGGTGGACTGGTCTCTGGTAATTCCAGTTGCCTCTTGAGGGCAAATCTCCCCCAGATGCGCCTTCTCGCCCGGCGTGGGTCTTCGCGCCCACGCCGGGTTTTTCTTCTTTCGTACGTATGATCATGACTCTAGCCGGATGCAGTTGGCCTTGGTTGGGTCATTTGGATAGCCCTGTCGGAGGTTTCAATCATGGCGGTCGCTGCGCGCAAACAGCCTTTATACGATCAGCTTGTCGACATCCTCACCGATAAGATCGAGCATGAGTACAGTGCGGGCGACATGATTTCCTCCGAACGTGAGCTCTCCGAGCGCTACGGACTTTCCCGTACGACGGTTCGCCTCGCCCTGCAAGAGCTTGAGCGTATGGGCCTCGTCGTGCGTCAGCACGGTCGTGGCACGTTTGTCGCGGACCGTTCCGCGCAGACCACCAACCTCATGCAGTCCTACAGCTTTACCGATCAAATGCGCTCGATGGGGCGCGAGCCGCGTACGACCATCCTTGAGTTCTGCGACTTTGAAGCGGATAAGAACCTCTCCGAGCACATGGGCGTGCGCCTAGGCGAGAAGCTGTATAAGATCAAGCGTCTTCGCTCCGCCGATGGCATGCCGATGATGGTCGAGCGTTCGTATCTGCCGGTGCGCAAGTTCCTCACTCTCAAGCGCCCTCTCCTCGAGTCGATGCCCCTTTACGACATCATCGAGAAGGAGTATCGCGAGAAAATCAGCGTTGCAGAAGAGGAGTTCTTCGCAAGCATCGCTCGTCCCGCCGACGCCCACCTGTTGGGTATTTCCGAAGGCGCGCCCGTCTTGGATTTGGTACGCACTACGTACAACGCGTCTAACGAGGTCGTTGAGTACACGCTTTCCGTTGCTCGTGCAGACCAATTCAAGTACAAAGTCCTGCACCGCAGGGGAGAGTAGGGTCCGCCGAGTGCCAAAGTGGCACGGGCCCGTCAACCGGAGTACATGGCCGCCACCGCTTTGTGAGGGGGCCTCATGTGTTCCCGTTGCCGGACCAATATCGCATGTGTTGGACGCACGGATCGAGTGGTCTTCAAACTCGGTGCCAATATGTGTCAAACGCATGCAATTCTGGCTTAACTGGTTACAACCACATAACCAGCTTATAATGAAAACAACTAGTAAAGGCGTTAGCCAGAAAGAGAGGTATCATCCATGTTCGAGAAGACTTCGGAGGAACTCCACGAGATCGGCGGCTATAACACCACCGTCGAGATCAAGCAGCAGCCTGAGCTTTGGCTCGACACGCTGAACATCTATCGTGAGAACCTCGAGGCCATCGAGTCCTTCCTGGCCGACGCGCGCGCCATGGGCGAGGGCCGTCTGTCCGTCGTGTTCACCGGCGCCGGCACCTCCGACTACGTCGGCGACACCTGCGCCCCCTACCTCCGTCACGCTGGCGACACCAAGCTGTACGACTTCAAGCCTATCGCAACCACCGACATCGTCTCGGCTCCCCGCGACTTCCTGAACCCGGATGTGCCCACTGTCCTCGTTTCTTTCGCCCGTTCCGGCAACAGCCCTGAGTCCCTGGCCGCCGTCCAGGTTGCCAAGACGTTCGTCAAGAACGTCAAGTTCATCAACCTCACCTGCGCTCCTGAGGGTAAGCTCGCCGTCGAGTCCGCCGATGACCCGAACGCGCTGACCATCCTCATCCCGCGCGCCAACGACAAGGGCTTCGCCATGACCGGCTCCTACAGCTGCATGACCCTGCTCTCCACCCTTATCTTCGACACCGCATCCCTCGAGCAGAAGACCGCTTGGGTCGAGCAGGCCGCTAAGATGGGTGAGGACGTCGTTGCTCGCGAGGCCGAGATCGCAGAGTTCCTGTCTGGCGATTTCAACCGCGTGACCTACCTGGGTTCCGGTTCATTCGTGGGTCTCGCCCAGGAGGCTCAACTCAAGATCCTCGAGCTCGCCCACGGTCTCGTTGCCACTTCCTGGGACTCCTGCATGGGCTATCGCCATGGGCCGAAGTCCTTCGTGGACGACAAGACTCTCGTGTTCGTGTACATGAGCAACGACGAGTACACCCGTCAGTACGACCTCGATATCCTGAATGAGATCAACGGCGATCAGATCGCAGCCAAGACGATCGCCATCCAGCAGGACGGTTCCACCAAGTTCGACGGCAAGGCCTTCACCTTCTCCGGTTTCGATGCGCTGCCCGAGGGTTACCTCGCTCTTCCGTTCGTCATGGTTGCGCAGGTCATCTCCCTGCTCAACTCCGTGCGCGTGGGCAATACCCCGGACACCCCGTCCCCGTCCGGCACCGTGAACCGCGTCGTCAAGGGCGTGACCATCCACCCCTTCGAGGCTTAATTACCTCGCAGACCCGATGTGTAAAGGGGGAAGGGTGCGTTTTGCACATCGGGAAGGGCGTTTCGCCCACATTTGGCTTTTAGCGCGGATGTGTAAAATGCACCCGTCCCCCTTTACATATCCGCATTTGCTCCCATGAGGCGCCCGCCCGGTCTGCAAGGACGGGCGGGCGCTTTTCTTGCTGCTCGTTCGTTGCTTTCTGGGTACAAGCCCAGTGTGTGCATCAATATCGTGTTAGGAGAACACATGAGCACTTATGCAATCAAGGCCGATGCCTTCTATCTGCCCACTCGCGTTGCCCGTGACGGCTACCTCATGGTCGAGGATGGCGTTTTCGGCGAGTATGTGACCGAGGCCCCCGACTGCGAGATCCGCGATTACTCCGGTTGCGAGATCGCTCCTGGCTACGTCGACACCCATATCCACGGCTTCGACAATCATGACATCATGGACTGCGAGTCCGAGAGCGTCGCCATCGTGTCCCGTGGCATCCTGCGCAACGGCGTGACCAGCTACCTGCCCACCACGCTCACCGCGAGCACCGAGCAGCTCGAGCGCGCCTGCGCTTCCGTTGCCGAGTACGTCGAGGCTGGCGACGAGACGCCGCACGCCCGCATCCAGGGCATCTTCCTCGAGGGCCCCTTCTTCACCGAGAAGTACAAGGGCGCCCAGAACCCGGCTTACCTCTCCGCCCCCACCATGGAGAAGTTGAACGCCTGGCAGACCGCTGCGCACGGCCTCGTCAAGAAGATCGCTGTCGCCCCCGAGTACGAGGGCGCGGTCGAGTTCACCGCCGAGGCTGTGAAGTCCGGCGTTGTCGTGGCGCTCGGTCACTCCGCGGCCACCTGCGAGCAGGCTCAGGCTTGCCTGGACGCGGGCGCCAAGGTCTTCGTCCACACCTATAACGGCATGAGCGGCCTGCATCACCGCGAGCCCGGCATGGTGGGCGCCGCCCTTTCCAGCCAGGATAAGTCCTTCTCCGAGCTCATCTGCGACGGCCATCACGTCAACCCCATCTCCGCGGGTATCGTGATGCACGCCAAGGGCCATGAGCATGTCGCGCTCATCACCGACTGCATGTGCGCCGGTGGCATGCCCGATGGCGACTACTTCCTGGGCGAGCTGCCCGTTGTCGTTGCCGGCGGCACCGCCCGCCTGAAGGACGGCGGCTCTCTGGCCGGCTCCATCCTCAACATGAAGGATGCCGTCAAGAACGTCTACGAGTGGGGCATCGCCACGAAGGCCGAGGCCGTCTACATGGCCACCCAGGCTCCCGCCGAGGCCAACGACATCGCCGACGAGTGCGGTTCCATCCGCCCTGGCCGCAATGCCGACTTCGTGGTCCTCAACCACGACCTGTCCCTCGTCGAGACCTATCTCGGCGGCGAGAGCGTCTACGTCGAGAGGTAACCATCGTTCTCTGGCGAGAGCGATATGAATCTTTAGCGCCCCGACCCGGTTGTACCGGATCGGGGCGTTTGAATGCGAAACGTTCTTGAAGGCGAAGCGAATCAGTCGGCGACGATTATTCGGGTTGATTCGAGGACCATGGAGCACTGTTCGTCGCTGACATTTGCATCGGTGATGAGCGCGTCCATCTGATCGAGGTTGTAGAAGCCGAAGAAGTCCATCTGTCCGATCTTGCTTGAGTCGCAGACGAGGTACCGCTCGGCGGCTCGATCACAAGCGAGCGCCTGCAGACGACCCTCCTCGAGGTTGGAGCAGGAGATGGATTGAGCGAGCACGCCGTTGGTGCCGATAAAGCACGTGTCGATACCGAGTGGGGCGAGCGCATCTTCCGCTACGGGACCGACGAAGGACCCCGAGCGCTTGCGATACTGTCCTCCCAGGGCGCAGATCTCCACGTCGCTGCGCGTTTGGAGCATGTTCAGCACGATGATGCTGTTTGTGATGACACGCAGCTGCATGGGCGGCAGTGCGCGGGCGATGAGGGCGCAGGTCGAACCGGGTCCGAGGAAAACGGTGTCATGCTCCTTGATCAGACCGACCGCGCAGTGCGCAATGCGTTCCTTTTCGGGCGAGCGTATCGAGAGCTTTTCAAAGAAGGGAACCTCGCCGGCGGTGGGGGTCCCGCTTGATAGGCGGATACTGCCGTGCTCGCGGCTTACGCCGCCATCTCGCGCGAGTTCATCGAAATCCCTGCGAGCGGTCATTTCGGAAATGCCGAAGATCTTCGCCGCTTGGGCGACGGTGACCATACCGCGCTGCATGCACAGTTTCAGCAATTGTTCGTGACGTTCAGATTTGAGCATGGCTTGCCAATCGGTCATGCGGTGACAACGGAAGTGTAAGTGCTGAGCGCCTCGAGGATCTGAGGGTCTGCGTCGGCGTTGACGAAGGCCGCGGTCATCTCCTCCAAGGTGGTGAACAGGCAGAAGTCGCGCCTACCAACTTTTACCGCGTCTACAACGAGGTAGCGCTCCTGGGCGCGTGCAAGGGCATCGGAAAGAACCATAGTCGCGTCGGGGCGAGAGCCGAAGACCTCATTTTCGAAAATTCCGGTGGCGGAGACATAGGCTTTTGGCGCCGAAAGGCCGTAGAGTCCGCGGCCGTTGTACGGCATGGTGAAGACGCGGGTGTCATGGCGCATCATGCCGCCAATGAAGAAGAGGTCGACATGGGGGTTGTCAGCCAATAAGTTCAAGACGGGGAGGCTGTTGGTGACCACGCGGATGTCCTCCTGCGGCAGATACGAGCACATAAGTTCGAGTGTGGAGCCGCCCCCGAGGAAGATGGTATCGCCGGCGGAGACAGTGCGCGCCGCCGCCATCGCCGCCGCGCGTTTCTGTTCGACGTGGAAATGGCGCTTCTCTTCGTGTGAGATCAGGCGTGAGAGTGTCGTACCACGTGCGGAGCGCGGCAGTTGGGCGCCGCCGTGTACGCGCACGAGCAGTCCCTTGTCGGCGAGCTCCGCCAAATCGCGCCGAATGGTCATATTCGAAACACCCAGGGTGTTGGATATCTCATTGACCGTAACGGAATGATGTTGATCGAGCAGGTCGAGAATGGCCTGCTGACGTTCGGATTTCATGGCCGTGAACTTCCTTATCGAGCGTTTGTTCATATTTCAATTAAAGCGAACAACACAAATGAACGCAAATCGTTCACAGAAACACAACTACCTTTCACCGGTCAAAACAGCACGTTCACGGGAAAAAATCCATTGATACCAATTAAAAACGATAAAAAAGAGCGCGTTGTAAAAAACAATCCTTGACCAATAATCAAACATAGACGAACATAAATGAGCAGAACGAACATAATATAACAACATGAAAGGACAGCAGATGCGTATTGGCGTTATCCTCGCGAGCCACGGAGAGTTTGCACGCGCCGCCCTCGGCGCCGTTGAGATGATCGCCGGCAAGCGGGGCGACGTCGTGGCGCTTGGTCTCACCGCCGAGAAGAGTCTGGAGGCCTTCGAGGCCGAGATGCGCGAGGCCTACGAGACGCTCAACGCCGAGTGCGACCTGGTCGTCACCCTGTGCGACATCTACGGCGGCACACCGTTCAACGTGACCACCCGCGCCCTGCTCAACGGGATGGAGATGGTCGCGTACACCGGCCTGTCGATGCCCGTGGTCGTCGAGCTCCTGTTGACCCGCGATGGCCTTGAGTCCGCCGACGCCGTCCGTGCGCAGATCACCGCCGCGCATGCCGGTGCCCAGAAGGAGATTAAGGCCCCTGTTCCGGTCGCGGAGGACGATGGGGACGACCTCGATCTCTAACTCGCCCGCGATCGCCGGTTCCGGGGCGCGCCCGTCCCCCATCGGGTGGCGCCCCACGTGTTACGCCACTTGCTGGAAGCAATGAACATAAGTGCAAACGACAAGGAGAACATCATGGCACTTAAGCTCGTCGACATTGATGACCGCCTGATTCACGGCCAGGTGGCCACGACTTGGATCCCGGACTTCGGCATCGAGTCCGCCATCATCGTCTCCGACAAGGTCGCCAATGACCCCGTTCAGAAGTCCGTGGCCGGCCTCGCCGCCCCCGACATCAAGGTCTCCGTCTTCGGCGTCGACAAGTTCATCGACGTTCTTAAGAAGACGGAGCTCAAGAAGGCCACGATGGTCCTGTTCACCAACCCCATCGACGCCCTCAAGCTGCATGAGAATGGCCTGCCGTTCGATTACCTGAACGTCTCCGGCATGCGCTTCAACGATCAGCGCCACCGCCTGCACAAGAACATGTCCGTCACCGCCGAGGAGAAGGCCGCTTTCGAGGAGCTCATCGGCTTGGGCGTAGAGTGCTGGATGCAGACAACCACGCGCGATTCCAAGGAGCCGGTGTCTGAGCTCCTCAAGAACTACTAAGCCGGTAATCATCTCCGGGCATATGGGCCCGGAGTGTGCCCGCTGGATGCGTACAGCGGGCGAATAGGGAAGGAGAGGCATATGCTTCAAGCACTTCTGCTCGCCATCTGGGCGGGTCTGTGCACCTGGGACCAGTTCGGTCCCCACCTGGGCTTCCGCAAGCCCCTGCTGGCGTCCGTCGGCGTCGGCATCATCCTCGGCGACATGACGACCGCCATCATGATCGGTGCGACCATGGAGCTCATGTGGCTCGGCGTCAACAACATCGGCGCCTATGTTCCGCCGGATGTCATCTCCGGCACCATCGTCGGCGCCGCCCTGGGCATCATGGGTGGTGGCGACACCGCCTCGGCCATCGCGCTCGCCGTCGCCATCGGCATCCCGACCGCTACCCTTGTTCAGCAGCTGAACATCCTGGTCATGACCACCAACGTCTCCCTCGTCCACGGTGCTGACAAGGCCATCGAGTCCGGTAAGTTCAACGCTGTGAACAAGTTCTTCTGGACCGGCGCCCTCTGCTTCTTCCTGACTCGCGCCGTCCCGGTCTTCATCGCCACGGGCATCGGCTCGTTCGTGATCGAGGACATCATGAACTTCTTGCAGAACCAGGTTCCGTGGGTCCTCTCCGGCTTCTCCACCGCCGGTGGCATGATGCCCGCCGTCGGCCTGGCCATGCTCCTCACCATGATGATGAAGAAGAACATGTGGATCTTCCTGCTCGCCGGCTTCATCATGGCCGCCTTCCTCAACGTCCCGACCGTGGGCATCGCCCTGGCCGCCTGCGCCGCCGCCGGCGTGTGGGACGTCATTACCGAGGGTCAGAAGAACCAGCCCGCCCCTGCCGCCGCCCCTGCCGCCGGCTCCGATGATGACGAGGAGTACGATCTCTAATGGGTAAGATCTCTAAGTCCACCCTGAACAAGGTGCTGCTGCGCACCCAGGGTTGCCAGTTCGCGCACAACTACGAGCGCATGCAGTCGCTGTCTCTGACCTACTGCTTCGCCCCCGTCCTCGAGGAGCTCTACAAGGACGCCCCCAAGGAGGAGCGCGTCAACGCGATGAAGCGCCACCTCGAGTACTTCAACACCCACCCGCTCGCGATCCCCTTCATCCTCGGCATCACCGCCGCCCTGGAGGAGTCCACGGATGAGGACCAGAAGGACACCGTCGTCGGCATCAAGACCTCCCTCATGGGTCCCTTCGCCGGTCTGGGCGACTCCCTGCTGAACCTCACCTGGTTCCCGATCGCCGGCTCCATCGGCGCCTCCATGTGCGTCGACAACGGCTCCATCGTGGGCCCGCTCGTGATGTTCCTGCTCATCAACCTGCTGTACTGGCCGCTGAAGTACTTCGGCCTGCACAAGGGTTACGAGATGGGCATGGAGCTTGTCGAGAAGGCCGGCGTCCAGGTCTTTGACCGACTCGGCAACCTCGCCAACGTCCTGGGCGTCATGGTCACCGGCGGCCTGGTCGCCACGACCGTCAAGCTCAAGCTCGCCGTGCAGTTCGCCTTCGGCGAGGGCGACCCGCTGGTGCTCCAGGATCAGCTCGACAAGGTCCTGCCCTTTGCGCTGCCCGTCCTGCTGACCTTCATCTGCTATCACCTGCTCAAGAAGGGCCAGGGCAAGAACTCCGCTCAGATCATCATCGGCCTGATCGTCTTCGCCCTCGTGTTCGCCGCGATCGGTTACTACTTCCCGGCGTTCAAGATCTTCGCCTAATCGCGAGCCCGCCCAAGGCCGATCGTTCGAGGCCCGCGACCCGCATACCGGGCGCGGGCCTTTTCGACCGCCGGGGATCGATGCCCGCCACGGGGCGGATGCCGAGCGGGTCCGCCGTCGATAGCGTGCCGCCCTCCAAATGAAAGGATCCCAATGAGAACCGTTCTCGTGCTCATGGATACCCTGCGCCGAGACGTCCTGTCGTGCTACAACCCCACGACCGATGTCCAGACGCCCAACCTCGATGCCTTCGCGGGCCAGTCCTGTGTGTTCGACAACCACTGGATCGGCTCGGCGCCATGCATGCCCGCCCGCCGCGACATCCTCACCGGCCGTTACAACTTCCTCGAGCGTCCCTGGGGTCCCATCGAGCCCTTCGATGTGACGCTGCCCGCCTGCCTGCGCGCGAACGGCAACTTCTGCCACATCACCACCGACCACTGCCATTACCTGCGCACCGGTGGCGAGGGTTATCTGCAGGAGTTCAACACCTGGGACTACTACCGCGGCCAGGAGGGCGACCCGTGGGTCAGCCGCATCGACGAGCCGGGCAACATGCCCGAGACCTTCTACGGGCGCGTGCGCGAGCAGTATCAGAAGAACCGTCAGCTGTGGCCGAACGAGGAGGACATGCCGAGTCCCAAGACCTTCCAGTCCGCCTGCGACTGGATCGACGGCAACGCCGGGGCCGATGACTTCTTCCTCATGGTCGAGGCCTTCGATCCGCATGAGCCCTTCGACGTCCCGGACAAGTACATGGAGATGTACGGCGGCATCGGCGGGCTCGACCGCGACTATTTCGAGATCCCTGAGTACAAGCGCGTCTCCGCCACCGACGTGAACCCCGAGGCGGAGGATTACCTGCAGCGCCGCTACAAGGCCCTGGTCACCATGACCGACCACTGGTTCGGCAAGCTCATCGACAAGCTCGCCGAGCGCGGTATGCTCGAGGACACCATGGTCATGGTCACCACCGATCACGGCTACTTCCTGGGCGAGCGCGACTACATGGGCAAGAACTACATGCACCTGTACAACGAGCTCGCGCACCTGCCGTTCATCGTGCATTTCCCGGGCAACGCCCGCGCGGGCGAGCACGCCCATCAGCTCACGCAGGCCATCGACATCATGCCCACCGTGCTCGATGCCCATGGCTGCAATATTCCGGCGGATGTGCGCGGCGTCTCCCTGGCCCCGCTCATGACCGATCCCGACGCGCCCACGCGCGACTACGCCCTGTACGGCGTGCACGCCATGACCGTCAACGTCACCGACGGGCGTTACACCTACTTCCGCGCCCCGGTGCCCGGCAACCAGCCGTGCTTCGAGTACGCCGCGCTTCCGCACACCATCCGCAAGAAGATGGGTTCGGATTGCCCGGAGGAGATCGAGTGCGGTCGCTATTTCAAGCGCACCAAGTACCCACTGTTCAAGATTCCCTGCAGGAAGCCGGCTCAGATCGAGGGCGCCGAGCCCCTTGCCGAGGTATCCGAGACCATGCTGTTCGATCTCGAAAGCGACTACGGCCAGGTCAACAACCTTGCCGGCAAGGGCGATGCGGCGGAGCAGCATATGATCGACCTGCTGCTGCGCGGCCTGGAGGAGCATGAGGCCCCCGCCGAGCAGAAAGAGCGCCTGGGCCTCGGCTAAGGCGACGGCGTCGATTGTGCGGGCCGGATGCCGCCCCCTCGGGTAAGGTGGTGGTGTCCGGCCTTCGGAGCGAGGGCGATCCCGTGCGAAGGGGGCGTGTGCCATGTGCGCGAAGCATATCGGCTTCTTGATCAAACCGGCGTCGAGCGCCTGCAACATGCGCTGCAGATATTGCTTTTACTGCGACGTGGCCGCGCATCGCGAGGAGCGCCGCGATCGTCAGCAGGTGAGCTGGGCGTTGCAGACGAACGGCTATCTGATCGATGGAGAATGGGCCGAGTTCTTCCGCGAGCACGGGTTTCTCATCGGGGTCTCGGTCGACGCCTATCGCGACCGCATGACTCGATGTGTCCCGACGCCCATGGTGCAGCCACGTACGCTCGCGTCATGGGCGGTGTGCGCCTGTTGCGCGAGACCGGCGTGGACGTCAACGTCCTGTCGGTCCTCACCTCGCAAATGGCGGCGCATCCCCAGCGCGTCTTCTCCTTCATCAAGCGGGAGGGGATTACGCACATCCAGTTTATTCCGTGCCTGCCCGGCCTCGACGACGAACATGACGCGTTCTCACTCGCTCCGCGGGAGTTCTCGTCCTTCTATCGTCGCCTGTTCGACCTGTGGTGGCGCGAGCTGGGGGCCGGAAACTACGTGAGCATCTGGCTGTTCGAGAACATCATGCAGATGGCGCTCGGGCAGTTTCCCTCGCAATGCGGGATGCTCGGCCGCTGCGCCCCGCAGTTCGTGGTGGAGGGCGACGGCTCGGTGTACCCATGCGACTTTTACGCCTTGGACGAGCACCGCGTGGGCGATATCCGCAACGATGACCTGGAGGCCATGGCGACCTGCGAGGCGATGCACGCGTTTTTGCGAGAGCCCCGTCGCGCCTGCTCGCAGTGCGCGGACTGCCCCTTCGAGGGCATGTGCCATCGAAACTGCAAGCGCTTGAACATCGCGTATTACGACGAGGGGTACTGCGGCCTGCGTGAGTTCCTTGAGTACGCCTATCCCGGCCTTCAGCGCGTGGCGCGCATGTTCGCCCGGCGTTAGCGTCCGTCTTCGGACGTGCGTCCCGGCCTCCGCCGATCCGTCTCTATTCTCATGAGCTTGGAGGTTTCCATGGCCAATCGACCCAACGTGCTCCTCATCATGTGCGATCAGATGAGGGGCGATTGCCTGGGTATAGACGGGCACCCGGATGTGAAGACGCCCTACCTCGATACGCTCGCCGCCGACGGCATGCTGTTTGAGAACGCCTATTCGGCGTGCCCGAGTTGTATTCCCGCCCGCGCCTCCCTCTTCACGGGTAGGACGCCCGCCGGCACGGGCCGCGTGGGATACAAGGACGGTGTCGCGTGGGAATACGACCATATGCTCGCGCAGGAGATGCGCGACGGCGGCTATCAGACGGCCGTGGTCGGCAAGATGCACGTGCATCCGCCGCGCCTCGGCTGCGGCTTCGAGTACATGCGCCTGCACGACGGCTACATCGGGCACTGCCGTAAGGCGAACCTGCCCTACTGGATGCACCAGAACGTCTCCGACGACTACATGCGCTTCCTCAAGGACGAGCTGGGTGAATTCGCCGACGTGAACGGAACCGGCGTGGAGAACAACTCGTGGATCACGCACCCGTGGTCATACGAGGAGCGCCTGCATCCCACCAACTGGGTGGTCGACGAGTCCATCCGCTTCCTCGAGACGCGCGATCGCACGCGCCCGTTCTTTCTCATGACGAGCTTCGTGCGGCCCCATCCGCCCTTCGACGCGCCGCAGACCTACTTCGACCTGTATCGCGATATGGAGTTGCGGGCCCCCGCCGTCGGCGACTGGGATGACGCGGGCGCTACCGAGCGCGACGGCATGATTTTGGACAGCGTGCATGGCTGTCGCGACGCCGAACTGCGTCGCGAGGCCATGGCGGGCTATTACGCCTGCATCACGCATATGGACCACCAGATCGGCCGCCTCATCACCGCGTTGGAGAACGATGAGACCTACCACGACACCGTGGTCGTGTTCTGCTCCGATCATGGCGAGATGCTGTTCGACCACAGCCTGTTCCGCAAGGTTTTACCCTATGAGGGCTCCACGCGCATCCCCTTCATCGTCCATGTGGGCAAAAACGTCGAGCTGGCGCCCGGCGAGCGCGTCTGCGGCGTGAGCGAGAGCGCTGTCGAGCTCATGGACCTCATGCCCACGATTCTCGAGGCGTGCGGGCTGTCCGTGCCCGAGGGCGTCGAGGGCTCATCGCTTCTGGGGGAGCTCACCGGGACCGCACCGCTCGACCGTGCTTGCCTGCACGGCGAGCACAGCGGCAGCCATGAGCAATCCAACCAGTGGATCGTGACCCCGCACGACAAGTACATCTGGTTCACCCAGACGGGCGTGGAGCAGTACTTCGACTTGGATGCCGATCCGCGCGAGTGCGTGAACCTCATCGACCGTCCGGAGTGCGCCGAGCGCATCGCCGAGCTCCGCGCGCTTTTGATCGAGGAGCTCTCCGGCCGCGAAGAGGGGTATGTTAAGGACGGTGAGTTGAGGGTCGGGTGCAAGCCCGCCGTCAATCTCGAACACCCTCGTCGCTAGCAGAAAGGCAAGAACATGGATATGAAGACGGTCGGCATCGTGGTCATGGTGGTTGCGCTCGCGTTTACCATCTACATGGAGGTGCAGAAGCGCGCCACCTTCGCCAAACTCGAGGCCTATCTGCGCGAGGGCGATCTGGAGAATTACCTGAAGGTCCTCGACCGTCCTCTCACCAACGTTTTGTATCCCAAGTACAACGTCCTGTTCATGCGCTTGAACGCGCTGCTCGCCATGGACGACGCCGAAAAGACGGCCGCCGTCATCCGCGAGATGGGGTCGCTCAAGATGAACGATGAGCAGAGGATCGCGCTCGCGGTCAAGGCCTTCACCTTCTACGTGGAGATCGAAGACGAACTCCACGCGCGCGAGGTGCTGGAGTACCTTGAGGCCAATGGGGACGAGTCCATGGCCAAGGCGAACCGCCGCACCTACGACATCTTCCTCAAGGGTTCCCACGCCTACATCAATGAGATGGAGAGCGCCCTGTCCGACGCGAGCGGAGTCGAGGAAGCGCTGTTGTGCCAGATGCTCGCGATACAGTACGACAACAAGGGAGATAAGGACCGCTCCGCTTCGTATCGCGAGCGTGCGGAGCGCTCGCTCGACGCGGCCGTCTCCAAGTAACAGGGAAGGGTTCGAAAAGCCCGTATGCTAGCGATCGTATTTGCCATTGCGTTCTTCGCCTCCACCATCGGCGCCATTTGCGGCATCGGCGGCGGCATCATCATCAAGCCTGCCATGGATGCCGTCGGCGCCGCGGACGTCGCGACCATCAACTTCCTATCCGGATGCACCGTGCTGTCGATGACGTGCTACTCGGTGATCGAATCGAAGGTCTCGGGGGACTCCAAGATCGATCCGAAGATCGACACCCCGCTTGCCGTCGGCGCGGCTGCGGGCGGTTTGGCGGGGCGTCAGATGTTCTCCGCGGTCGCATCGTTCTTCGGCGACGCGAACATCGCCGGCGCCGTGCAGGCGGGAACGCTCATGCTCGTCACGGCGGGGACGCTGCTGTACACCTTGAACAAGGAAAAGATCGCCACCCGCAATGTCACCGGAGTCATTCCCTGCATGGCCATCGGCCTGGTGCTGGGCATCTCCTCCTCCTTCCTGGGTATCGGCGGAGGGCCCATCAACCTCGTGGTCCTGTTTTACTTCTTCACCATGAGCACCAAACGCGCGGCCCAAAGCTCGCTGTACATCATCTTGTTCTCGCAGGCCGCCAGCACGATCGCGGCGATTGCGGGCGGTGTGTCCAACCTCGACGTCGCATTGCTCGCGGGCATGGCCGCCTGCGGCATCCTCGGCGGCATCGCGGGTCGCGCCATGAACAAGCACATCGACGATGCCGCGGTGGACAAATTGTTCTGCGGCCTCATGGTTGCCATCATTTTGATCAGCGGTTTCAACGTGGTGCGATATTGCGGTTGATCTCAGGCTCCGCTGACAATCAAATGGCTGAGCAGATTTGTGCGCACATGCTTTTCATGTGCGCATATTTGTACATTACTGTGCATCATTGATATGAAGGACGAGCGTCTGCGCCGATGGATATCGGCAGAAACCAATGCGCCCCCTGCGGCGGCGATGCCGACAGGGGGCGCATGCGTTTAATGATATGCGGCGCTAACAGGTGATTCGATGCCTATAGGCAGTGGTTCTGAGCGACGCGTTTGAACCAGTACGCGCTGGCCTTGGGCGTGCGCTGCTGGGTTTCAAAGTCAACGTAGAAGAAGCCGTAGCGCTTGTTATAGCCGTTGGTCCAGCTGAACTGGTCCTGCAGGCTCCACATAAAGTAGCCGCCAACGTCGACACCGCATTCGATGGCTTTGAGGATCCAGCGCAGGTGGTCTTCGACGTATGCGATGCGCTCGGAATCGTCCACGGTGCCATCGACAAGCTGGTCCTTGCGACCCATGCCGTTTTCGGTGATAAACAGCTGCTTGTAATTAGGGTAGCGCAGTGAAATATCCATCATAAGGTCGAACAGGCCCTTGGGATAGATAATCCAATCCCAGTCCGTGGTGGGAACGCCGGGGCGTACGGCGCGCTCGCCCACGCCCGCCACGCGCCAGCGGCCGGTGCCCTTGTCGCCTGTACCGTTGTGATGAAGGTCGGTCTCACCGTCGAACGCCTTGAGAAAACGGCTTTGGTAATAGTTGATGCCCAGGCAGTCGTTGAGCTGCGCGGCGCGGCGCATAATCGAGAGGTCATCGTCCAAAAACTCGACTGAACCGTTGCTCGCCTGGCAGAGGTGCTCGATAATCTGGAGCGTATCGGGCGCATAGTCGCCGCGGAAGGTGGCGTCGAGCAGCAGGCGGTTTTGCAAAACGTCGTCGTTTTTAGCTGCCTGGATGTCGCCGGGGCAGGCGGGGTCATAGGGATACTTGTATTCCAGTGCGTGGATGACGCCGATCGTTCCGGGATAGCCGCCCTGCTTGTAAGCCAAGACGGCTCGGGCGTGGGCGAGCATCATGTTGTGCTGGGCCTGCAGGCACTCGTGCAGGCAGCCCTTCTTGCCCTGCGGCCAGGTTCCCTCGACGTAGCGGTTGAGCGTGGCCGCCGCGATCTCGTTGAACGTGAACCAGCGGGTCACCTCGGGGTATTCGTCAAAGCAGAAGCGGGCATACGCCTCAAAGGCGTCGATGGCATCGCGGTTGAGGAAGTCGCCATTGGCGTAGATCGCGGCGGGGGAGTCGAAGTGGTGCAGGGTCACGTATGGCTCGACTCCGTGGGCGCGGCAGCTGGCGAAAAGGTTGTGGTAGAAGGCGACGCCCTCGGGGTTGGGCTCACCCACGCCGCCATCGGGAAAGATGCGGCTCCAGGCGATCGACACGCGGATGCCGTTCATCCCAAAGCGCTCGCACAGCTCGAGGTCGCTATCGTAACGGTTATAGAAGTCGCAGGCGGGCTCGGGTGAAAAGCGGCCTTGCTGAGCGAGGTAGTCGTCCCATGCGACTTTGCCCTTGCCATGGGATTGGCAAGCGCCTTCTACCTGGTAGGCGGCGGTGGCGCCACCAAAAACAAAGTTGTCGGGAAAGCGCTGGGAGGTATCGGCGGAAAAGACGGGGCTCATGGCGAATCCAATCTTGTTTGAAGGGCTGAAAGGGGTTGGGGGCGGTTCGGGAGAAGACGGCAGGGCGTGTTGCTCCCGGACCGCGGAAATGGGGGCTCTATTCGAGCGCGCTACTGCATGCGCAGGAATCTAGATTCCCAGTTGCTGGGCTACGAATGCCAGCGATGCCTCGCCGTCGCGGGTGAGGTCGATGTACTGCTTGCCGCGGGTGACGCAGCAGGCGACGCCCATACGCTCACCGTCGGCCTTGAGGTCGTCGAAATAGGACGCCGCTTGGGGTGCCAAGATAACCAGGTCGAAGTCCGGCATGATGTCCAGATGGCTGCCGTAGGCGTCCGCTGCGGTCTCGAGATCGATGCCGTGCTCGCGGGCGGCCTTGGCCAACGCGTTGGCGAGCAGGCCGGAGGTTCCGCCTCCCTGGCACAGGACAAGGACACGACGGCCGTTGAGCGCTGCATAGGGGTTGCCCGACGCGTCGGTGGTGCTGGACGAGGCGCTGGCGGCTGCGTCATCATCATCAGATGCAGCGGGGGTGGTGCTACCCGCAGATTCTTCATCCATAGACTGGCCGGCTGCGCGCTTCTTCTCCGCTGCCATGCTCGCGGCGGCCTGGGCGACGGCGCCGGTGGCGACGCTTGCCGTATCCGCCTTGCCCTGGAATGCGGCGTTCATGGCAGCCTGCTTCTGGGCGGCGCGCTGCGCGACCTCAGCCTGATCGGCCTCGGCTTCTTCGGCGCACTTCTCGCGGTCGTATACCTTGAAGAAGGGGAAATAAATGAGGAAATCAACAATCAGCAGGGCGGGGATGAGCAGGAACGCAAGGGGCTGAAGTCCCAGACCCATGGCGATGCCCAAGGGCGCGGGGGTGGTCCAGGGAAGGCTGAACATGAAGCCGTTCATACCCAAGACGTCGATGAAGAATTTGGTGATCCAGATATTGGCGATGGGCGCGAAGATGAAGGGGATGAAGAAGATGGGGTTCAAGACCATGGGAGCGCCGAAGAGGAACGGCTCGTTGACGCCAAAGCAAACCGGCACGGCTGAGGCACGGCCCACGGCGCGCATCTCTTTGGACTTTGCGAGGAAGGCGAACATGAAGCAGATCACCAGTGTGGCGCCGGTGCCGCCCATGGCGACGACGAAATCCTGAAGCGGTTTGGTGAGGACGGCGGTTGCGTGCTCACCGGCCTGGTACATGGCCATGTTGAGCTCAAGGTTGGAGATGAGGGCGGCAGAGATTGCGGGCTCGATGATGGAGGGGCCGTGGACGCCTACAAACCAGAAGAGCGACATGGCGCCGTAGATGATGGCGAGGCCAACATAGCCGTCTGCCGCGGAGAAGAGCGGCTGGAACACCTGGATAACGCCTTGGGCGAAGCAGAAGCCAAAGACGTTGCGGAATGCAAAGTCAAAGCCCCAGAAGAAGACCAGGCAGACGCCAAAGGGGATGATGTCCTTGAAGGTCTGGGAGATATTGGGCGGCACCTGTTCGGGCATCTTGATGGTGATGTTGCGCTTGATAAAGAACTTGTAGATGATGCCGGTGGCGAACGCACAGATAAAGGCGGTTAGCAGGCCCTTGGATCCCATGTAGCCGTTGGCGAGGCCGGAGATGGAGACGCCGTTATCCGTGAAGCTGATGGCGTCGCTGGAGAGCAGCAGAAAACCGATGAGCGATGCAATCATGACCGAGATGAAGTTGATCTGGTTGTTCTTGGGCAGGTCGCGATTCTGCGCATCACAGAAGTGCTTGGCCGTGGTGGCCGCTGCGCAGATGCCGACGATGCCCATGGAGTAGTTGTAGGCCTTCATGAGAACATCGTTGATCTCTGCCGGCCAGTAGAAGCCCCAGACATTGGGGACGGCGCTGACCAAAAGAAAGATGCTGGAGACGATGATGATGGGCATGACGGAGATGAAGCCGTCGCGGATTGCCTTGAGGTACTTGTTGCGCGCGATGGCGTTGAAGAAAGGTTTGCCTTTCTCGATGAGCGCTATGAGCTTTTCCATGGACCCTCCGTTTGCATGGGTTTGCTTTTGCAGCCACTAAACGTGCTAGTAGAGATGGCTGCTAGGGCGAGCTTGCGCTGCTTACGAGTATGTTGTGCCCGGATGATACTCGTTATGAGCACGTGCTCATTTCTACAATGAGCACGTTAACATGAGTTGATGGCAGTGCAAGGGGCGTTGGGGGTAGAGGGATGCGAGCGGTCGATTATCGGCGGCAAGCGGTGGGATAGATGCAGGCAGAGGTGCGCGGAAAAGGCGATAGCCTTCGTTCAATGCGCACGTGCTCTTCAGCTTACGCTCAGTTGATGCTACATTTACCAGAACAGCAGTTTGAACAGCAATTCGAGCATCAATCTGAGAGCATGCGCAGTGCGAGGGGAGCCGTTGGATGGAACGGGATAACAAGATGACGGCGGCAGGTTCCTCAGTCCACAAGCCTGGCAGGGCGGTGTCCATGGCGGACGTCGCCAAGCTTGCCGGCGTCTCCCGACAGACGGTGTCGCGCGTGGTCAACGGGCAGGCGTGCGTGGTCGAGGAGACCCGAAGGCGCGTTATGGATGCCATGGACCAGCTTGGCTTCTACCCCAGCTTTGCCGGCAGGTCGCTGCGCGGCGGCAAGTACGGCTGCATCGGCCTGTGCATGTTCGATATCACCCATACGGGTAACGTAGCTACGCTGGAGGGGCTTATGTCCGCCGCCCGCGAGTACGGTTACGCCGTCACCTTGATCGAGTTTGATGAGAGCGAGTCCGTGCGCCTGCGGGACACCGTGCGTCGCCTGGCGGAGCTCCCCGTGGACGGCATGGTGTTCAACACCAACAGGACTATCGAGGATTTTGACGAGTTCGAGCCGCTCAACGGCCTGCCCACCATCATCATCTCCATGAAGGAGCACCCGCGCTGCACCACTATCGACTCCGATCAATACGGGTGCTCGCAGCTTGTGGTCGACCATCTTCGCTCGCGCGGCCATACGCAGATCAGGCACCTGGCCGGCCCCAAAGACTCGATCACGGCGGATTTCAGGACGCGCGGTTGGCGAGACTCGCTGGAGCGCGCGGGGCTCGAAGTCGTTGAGCCCTTACACGGGGATTGGACTGCGGACAGCGGTTACGAGCTTGGCGAAAAGCTCGTCCAAGACGCTGAGATGACGGCGCTCTACGTTGCCAACGATCAAATGGCCATGGGTGCCATCATGGCGCTGCGCGCCCATGGCAGGCGTGTGCCGGAAGACGTGAGTGTTATAGGCGTGGACGATTCCATGCAGGGCATGGTGCCCCACAATGACCTGACCACGGTGCGCTTCGACATGCGCGAGCGTGGCCGAAAGACGTTCGACTACTTCTTCTCCCAGCTATCGAGAGAATCTAAGGTCGAGGCGGTGCGTCTGCCGGGCGAGCTGGTCGAGCGCAGCACCGTGTCGGACGCTCGCTAGGTATTTGCGGTGCTGTGTGGCGTTGTGCGGCGTTTTGCTACGTTTCGCTACGTCTTACTGCGTTGGCGACGTCCGAGGCGGCTTTTTCGGCTTGGATCAACGCATCGAAATAGTAGGAGAATGACGAGACGGGCTTTTGAACGTTTTTTTGAAGGCTGAGGCGGAAAAAAGCGTTCAAAAGCCCGTCTCGTGAAATTGAGAGCCGGAGCCGGAGGGCCGCTGAATGGGGAGCGGCAAAAAGGTTGAGAAAAAGCCCTGTTCCAGATGGCTGGAACAGGGCTTGTGCTTGGCGCGGCGGTTGGTGAGGCAGCTGTGGCAACTATGGTGACGGCGTCCGCGGCGGCGGGTACGGCAGCTGCCGCGGCGTGGTGACAGACGGACCTACAGGCAGCGGGTCTGCGCGACGCGCTTGAACCAGTAAGCGCTGGCCTTGGGCGTGCGCTCCTGGGTCTCGTAATCAACGTAGAAGAATCCATAGCGCTTGTTGTAGCCGTTGGTCCAGCTGAACTGGTCCTGCAGGCTCCACATAAAGTAGCCGCCTACGTTGACGCCCGCCTCGATGGCGCGCAGTACCGCAGCGAGATGCTTCTCAACGTAATCGATACGGGGTGCATCGTCCACAAAACCATCGACAAAGGGGTCTTTATAGCCCATGCCGTTCTCGGTGATAAAGATCTCCTTGTAGTTGGGGTACTGCAGGCGAATGCGGACCAAGAGGTCAAAGAGGCCCTCCGGATAGATGATCCAGTCCCAATCCGTGGTGGGAATGCCGGGCTTGTTTACGCGCTCGCCCACGCCCGCCAAGCGGAAGCGGTCCGTTCCCTTTTCGCCCGTGCCGTTGTGGTGAAGATCGTTTTCGCCTTCGTAGGCGCGCAGGAAGCGGCTTTGGTAGTAGTTGACGCCCAGATAATCGTTGAGTGCTGCAGCCTCGCGCATGACGGCAAGATCATCCTCGCGAATCTCGATGCTGCCGCCGGAAACTGCGGCAAGGCGGCTGGCAACCTCGAGCGTATCCGCGGCGTAGTCGCCCCTAAAGGTGGCGTCGAGAAGGAACTGGTTTTGCAGCACGTCCTCGTTTTTAGCAGCGTTGATGTCTGCGGCGGAATTCTCGTCCAAAGGATACTTGTACTCAAGCGACTGGATAACGCCGATCTTGCCAGAGAACCCGCCGCGCTTGAACGCGAGGACGGCACGGGCGTGGGCGAGCATCATGTTGTGCTCGCACTGGAAGCATTTGGCCAGGTTGGCCTTTTCGCCGCCGGGGAAAGTGCCCTCGATGTAGGTGTTGGTGGCGTCCGCCCAGATCTCGTTGAACGTGAACCAGTAGGTGACGTCGTCCGCGAACTCCTTAAAGCAGAACGTGGCGTAGTCAACAAATGCATCGATGGTTTCGCGGTTGAGGAAATCGCCCTTTTCGAACAGGGTGAGGGGCGTGTCGAAGTGGTGGAGCGTGACGTAGGGCTCGACGCCGTGCGCTCGGCAGCACTTGAAGAGGTCATGGTAGTACTGGACGCCCTCGGGATTGACCTCGCCGGTTCCGGTGGGGAAGATGCGGCTCCAGGCGATGGAGAGGCGGATGCCGTTCATGCCAAAGCGCTCGCAAAGCTCAAGGTCGCGCGGGTACTGGTTGTAGAAGTCGCTTGCGGGGTCGGGGGAGAAGCGGCCTTGCTCCTTGAGGAAGTCGTCCCAAGCGACCTTTCCTTTGCCGTGCGTTTGGGTTTCGCCCTCGACCTGATAGGCTGCCGTGGCGCCTCCGAATACAAAGTTGGCGGGGAACTGATTGGAGCTCATGATGTGATCCTTTTTCTTGCTTGATGTAGGGAAGTGCCCGGCCGTCGATTGTGGGGACGACGGCCGGGCGATACGCTTGCGCGATGGTTTGATTACAGGTTGAGCTGTTCGGCCACAAAGCGCAGGGAGGCTTCTCCGTCGCGGGTGAGGTCGATGTACTGCTTGCCACGGGTGACGCAGCAGGCAAGGCCCATGCGGTCGCAGTCTGCCTTGAGGTCGTCAAAGTAGGAGGCTGCTTGCGGGGCGAGGATAACCAGGTCGAAGTCCTTCATCATATCGACGTGGTTGCCGTAGGCGTCCGCACCGGTTTCAAGGTCGATACCGTGCTCTTTTGCTGCCTTGGCAAGGGCGTTTGCCAGCAGGCCGGAGGTACCGCCGCCCTGGCAAAGCACCAGCACGCGGCGACCGTTGAGCTTTGCAAGGTCGTTGGAATCTGCGGCTGCGGCCTGAGTCTTGGAGTCATCGTCCGCAACAGAAGAAGCGTTGATCTTGCCCTGGAAGGCTGCGGTCATGGCGTCGCCCTTGGCGGCTGCCTTTGCAGCGAGTTCTTCCTCGAGCATGGCGGCCTCTTCCTCGCACTTCTCGCGATCATAGACCTTGAAGAAGGGATAGTAGACCAAGAAGTCGATGGCGAGCACAGCGGCGAGGAACACGAACGCGAGGGGCTGGAAGCCAAGGCCCATGATGATGCCGACGGGGCCGGGGACCGTCCAGGGAAGCGTGTAGAGGAATCCGTCCATGCCGATGAGGTCGACAAAGATCTTAAGAGCCCAGATGTTGCAGATGGGGGCGAAGACAAAGGGGACAAAGAAGATGGGGTTCAAGACCATGGGGGCGCCGAACAGGAACGGCTCGTTGACGTTGAAGAGCGTGGGGATCATGGAGGCGCGTCCAATCGCCTTCATCTCTTTGGACTTGGCGAGGAAGGCGAACATGAAGCAGATGACCAGGGTAGCGCCGGTGCCGCCAAGGCAGACGACGAAGTACTGGGAAGAAAGGGAGAGTACGTGGGTTGCCTGCTCGCCTGCCTGGTAAGCAGTGAGGTTGGCGGACATGTTGGCGACAAGGGCAGCGGAGATGGCGGGCTCGACGATGGACGGGCCGTGAACGCCGACGAACCAGAACAGGCTCATGGCGCCGTAGATGATGGCGAGGCCTACGTAGCTATCGGCTGCGGAGAACAGGGGCTGGAAGACCTGGATGACGCCCTGGGCGAAGCAGAAGCCAAACGCGCTGCGGAAGATAAGGTCGAAGAGCCAGAAGATGGAAATGGAGACGGAGAAGGGGATGAGGTCCTTGAACGTCTGGGAGATGTTGGGCGGAACCTGGTCGGGCAGCTTGATGGTGATGTTGCGAGACACGAAGAACTTGTAGACAATGCCTACCACAAATGCCGAGATAAAGGCGGTAAGCAGGCCCTTTGATCCAAGGAAGCCGTTGGCGAAGCCGGAGTAAGAGGTGGAATCAACCTCTACGTTGATGGCGTCGCTGGAAAGGAGCAGGAAGCCGATGACGGAGGCGATCATGACCGAGAGGAAGTTGATCTGGTTGTTCTTGGGCATGTCGCGGTTCTGCGCGTCGCAGAAGTGCTTGGCCGTGGTGGCGGCGGCGCCGAGTGCCAGGATGCCCATGGAGTAGTTATAGGCCTTCATGAGGATGGCGTCGATCTCTGCAGGCCAGTAGAAGCCCCAGACGTTGGGTACGGCATCTACCAGGATGAAGATGCTGGAGAAAATGATGATGGGGATAACCGAGATGAAGCCATCACGAATCGCCTTGAGGTACTTGTTGCGGGCAATGGCGTTAAAAAACGGCTTGCCCTTCTCAATGGTCGCAATGAGTTGTTCCATTTCCCTCTCCTTTCAGGAGGACGCTAAACCAGTGCTCTGTTCTGTGCCAGGGTTACAGGAGCTGTTGCGTTGCGGCTTGGCAATTGATCGCTGTTTACGATAAGAGGAAAAAAGCCCGGTAATGATTCCTCTTATGCGTGCCCACCGACAATCAACATGTTTTGCCGCGGTGGCTGCAAGGAGCCTGTAATCCAAAATGGCGACGTCAACATTACAATGATGACGTTAACATTTTGAATTGGAATGCTGGTTTCTTTTTAGGCTGAGCGGTTCTTTTTATACGGTGAGCGGATTATCCAGTATGTTCAAAAGGTGTGCATGTTAAGGGGAAGGTGGAAGTAATGGCTGATGGAAAGCCCGCATCGATAAAGGACGTCGCACGTCTTGCGGGTGTGTCTGAACAGACCGTTTCACGCACCGTGCATGATTCTCCTGCGGTGCGCCCCGCTACAAAGGAGAAGGTAAGGCGGGCGATTGCCGAGCTGGGGTATCGTCCAAGCAATGCAGGGCGAGCGCTGCGGCGTGGTCGCTACATGGCCCTGGGTATCGCCATGGGCAATATCTCCGAGACGGGCAATCGCGATCGCCTTGAGATGTTTGTTGACGCCGCTGCGGCGCAGGGTTACACCATAGCGCTGCTAAAGATGGATCGCGAGGAGCCCTTGAGCCTGGGGCAGGCGGCGGACCGCATGTCGAGCCTGTCGATCGACGGCATGATATACGTGCTCAACCGCACGCCGGAGGACTTTGACACGTTTGTGCCCCGGGCGGGCCTTCCCGAAGTGATCATTTCTATGCATGATCACCCTGCGTGCCCTACCGTTGATTCCGACCAGGAGGCGAGCGCCCGCGCGGTGGTGGATTACCTGGTTGAGCACGGTCACACAAAGATTTGGCACATCAGCGGCCCTTCGAGATCGCTCGCAGGCGTCGCGCGCGAGAGTGGCTGGCGGTCTGCCATGCTTGATCACGGGATTGAGCCGCCGCAGGTTATCGCGGGTGATTGGAGCCCAGAAAGCGGATATGCGGCGGGAACGTTGTTGGCCGATAAGGTGCGCAGCGGTGCCTGCACTGCTGTGTTTGCATCCGATGATGCGATGGCTTATGGCTGCATGTGCGCGCTGTCCGATGCGGGCCTTTCGGTTCCGGGGGACGTGAGCATGATTGGCGCGGATGATATCTCGTCCGCCTTTGTCCCCAACTGCCAATTGACGTCGCTTCACTTTGACAACTCGGCAATCGCTGAGTGGGCAATTGGCAAGCTGGTGATTCCGGAGCGCATGGCGGACGGATGCAACCACAAGCTGTTCCCGGGGCACCTGGTTGAGCGGGGGTCGGTCCGCGACCTTAGGTAGCGCGGGCCTTTTGCCTCTATCTAGATAGCAAGACGGAGCCGGGCGCGAGCGCGCTTTTTGGCTCCGTCTTTTTATGCGGCAGGTGAACGTAGAAAGGGTACGGCAAGAGGGGGAATGCCGCACCCGGGGGAACAAGCTGTCGCGGATGGTTCTTGTAGGGCCTCTTTAGGCGGCTCTTTAGGCGAGCTTTGCCTCCAGCTGGCCGATGCGCTCGTACGCGTCGATGGTGAACTTGGTCTGCTTCTCAAGTAGCATGGTGGTCATCAGCGTGTCCTGCGCGTGTACCATGATGAAGGTCACGTCCATTTCGCCGCCGCCTGCCTCCTGGGAAAGAAGCTTGGTCTGGACGTCATGGGCGTCGATCAGCGCCTGCTTTGCGGACTCGTGAAGGGCGCGCGCACCTTCGATGTCGCCCTTGCCTGCCTTTTCGCAAGCGGCGATAAGGTCGGTCTGGGCATCTCCGGCATATGCGACGATCTCAAAACCAATCATCGAGATTTCTTCTTTAGTTGCCATGGTTCCTCCATAGGGAATGAGCACGTGCCCAAATGATCTGACACGCACACAGTGGACTGGAATATCCGGGCTAGCGGCACAATAACATTTCAACAAAAGCAAACAGATATTCTCGTAATAAAACACCGTAAACGGTAGAAAAAGATCGACAAACGGTAAAACAGTAGGAAAACAATGGTGTTCAATTTATATTGAATGCATCTTTAGAAAAGTTCTTGCATGTTGAAAGATGTTTGATTATGTTGGAAACTGTGAAAGGAGGACGTGGTGATCAAAGCTGAACGACAGGATAGGCTCATGCGCCTTATCGAGAGCCAGGGCACCGTTTCCGTCAAGGAGATCGTGGACGCCCTTGGTGTGTCGGACATGACTGTTCGCCGCGATTTGGAGGAACTGGCGGGCGCCGGCGAGGTGATTCGCGTCCACGGGGGAGCCCGTAGCGCGTCTTCGCAGCGCCGCTCGATGATCCGCCACGAGTACAGCCATATCGAGAAACGCGCCCGCCATGCGAGCGAGAAGATCGATATAGCGCGTACGGCAGCGGGCTTGGTCGAGGAGGATTCGACTATCTTCCTGGGCACGGGAACCACCATCGAGCAGATGGTTCCGCTGTTGCCCTCGTGTCACCTGCGCATCATCACCAACTCGCAGTCCATCTTCACCCTGCTGGAACCCAACGAGGCCTATGAGCTCTGCTTCATCGGCGGAACGTACCGCAGGCGCACCACCGCGTTTGTGGGTCCCGTGGCGGAGGACGCCATCTCGACTCTGGGCATAGACGTCGCCTTTATAGGCGCCAACGGCATCTGCTTTGACGCGGTCTCCACCTCCAATATGGACGAGGGGCGCTTCCAACAGCTCGCGTTCGACCAGGCAGATACCAGGTATCTTGTGGCGGATTCAAGCAAGATCGGCCAGCGGGACTTCTACACGTTCTACAGGCTTTCAAACATCGACGCGCTCATCTGCGAAGGTTCGATTGCGGACGAGAAGCGCCGGCAGGTCGAGGAATTCACCAAGATGATCTGCTAGCTTCTTTGTGGACGGCGTCGGTGTCTGGGCAAGGTAACCAAGCGCGCATATCGGGTGCGCGCACGTAAAGGAGGACAGCATGAGAGTTGTCATCGGTTCTGACGCGGCAGGCATGCCGCTCAAGGAGCTCATCAAGGAGACGCTGCTCGAGGACGGCCACGAGGTGGTCGACCTTTCCGTCGAGCCCGCCGCGGACTTTGTCGATTCCGCCACCGCCGTCGCCGCCGACCTGATGGAGAACGAGGGCTCGCAGGGCCTCTGCTTCGACGCGTACGGCGTGGGCAGCTACATGGCCGCGACCCGCGTCAAGGGCATGGTCGCCGCCAACATCTCCGACGAGCGCAGCGCCTACATGACCCGCGAGCACAACAACTCCCGCATCGTCTGCCTGGGCTCCGCCGTGGTGGGCTCCGAGGTCGCCAAGAAGATCGCCCGCGAGTTCCTCAAGGCCGATTACGCCGCCGGTCGTCACCAGGTGCGCGTCGACATGCTCAACAAGATGGCCTAGGGGGAACGAATCATGACCAAGAAGATCATCGCACTCGGCTGCGACCACATCGTCACCGACGAGAAGACGTACCTGCACGACCGCCTGGAGGAGGCCGGCTACGAGGTCCTCGACTGCGGCACCTACAGCCACACCCGCACCCACTACCCGATCTACGGCAAGGCCGTGGGCGAGGCCGTGGCCTCCGGCAGGGCCGACCTCGGCGTGGTCCTCTGCGGCACCGGCATCGGCATCACCAACTCCGTCAACAAGGTGCCCGGCGCGCGCTGCGCCCTGGTCCGCGACATGACGAGCGCCCTCTACGCCCGCCGCGAGCTCAACGCCAACGTGGTCGGCTTCGGCGGCAAGATCACCGGCGAGTTCCTCATGGCCGACATCATGCTCGCGTTCCTCGAGGCCGAGTACGAGCCGACCCCCGAGCGCGACGCCCTCGTGGCCAAGATCGATGCCGTGAACAAGGCCGACGCCGAGGCCCAGGCCGACCCGCACTTCTTCGACGAGTTCATCGAGAAGTGGGACCGCGGCGAGTACCACGACTAGCCTGCGCGCGATATAGCCGCGACCATATCGCGTCCGTGATGGGGGTGCGTCCATCTCGATCCGGACCCTTGGGGCCGAGCCCCGTCTTTCGCGAAGCGAGCGATTGCGCCCGCGTCCCGTCAGGGGGCGCGGGCTTTGCTTTGGTTTGCTTTGCCCCGCCGCTCGCCCGCATTCGGCGTCGAAGGCGAAGGCGGGCGGGGTCGTCGGCGCGGTACAATCGAGCTGCATACAATTGCACGTATTTCTTTGTTTTCGCACGCTGTATCGTGCGGAGAGGAGAGGGCCATGGCCGACTTCGTATTGGACAACGGCACCCTGCGCGTGGGCTTCACCACCGCCGGCGGCTCCTTCACCTCCCTGTTCTCGCAGGGGGGTGAGTATCTGTGGCAGGGCGATCCCGCGGTGTGGAGCGGGCAGGCTCCCGTGTGCTTCCCCATCTGCGGCGGTCTGCGCGATGACGCTGCCCAGACCCGCTCGGGCAAGCAGGTCAAGCTGGGCCGTCACGGTTTTGCCCGCAAGCAGGAGTGGGAGCTCGCCGAGCAGGGCGAGGGCCAGATCGCGTTCAAGCTCTCGAGCGCCGAGCACCCCGAGCTGCTCGAGCAGTTCCCGTTCCCGTTCGCGTTGGTCGCCCGCTATGCGCTCGACGGCGCAAAGCTGCAGGTGAGCTACGAGGTCACCAACGAGGGCGACGAGGACATGCCGTTCTTTATCGGCGGCCACCCCGGGTTCGCCTGCCCGCTCGATGAGGGCGAGGGCTACTCCGACTACGAGCTGCGTTTCGATGCCGACGAGGCCGCGACCCTGTGCACCGCCGTCCCGTCCACCGGCCTCATCGACGTGGAGAACAGGAGCGCCAACCCGATGATCGGCCGCACACTGCCGCTCACCCACGAGCTCTTTGACTTCGCTGAGACGATCTTCGACGTCCTCAACAGCCGTACGGTCGACCTTGTGAAGAAGGGGGAGGAGAAGGGCCTTCGTGTGTCTTTTCCGGACTTCCCCTACCTCATCATCTGGAGCAAGCCCGAGGGCGATTTCGTCGCCATCGAGCCGTGGGGCGGCCTGTCCACCTGCTCCGACGAGGACGATGTGTTCGAGGACAAGCGCGGCTGCCTGACCGCCAAGCCGGGCGAAACCGTCAAGCGCGCCTTCTCGATCGAGATCCTCTAGCGATCGGCTTCATCCGACGGGCGGCGAGGCGCGACTGGGCCTCGCGGCGTGCCGGAGGCACTGTGTAGAACCGGGGCCTGTGGGTTGGCCCCGAGAAAAGGAGTGAACATGATTCTGACCGTAACCATGAACCCCGCAATCGACACCGCGTATCAGCTCGACAAGCTGGTCATCGACGACGTCAACCGCGTCTCCCCCAAGAAGACCGCGGGGGGCAAGGGCCTGAACGTGAGCCGCGTCCTGTGCCAGCTCGGCGATGACGTCGTGGCGACCGGCCTGCTCGGTGGCCACATGGGCGCCTACATGGGCTCCCTCATGGATGCCGACGGCATCAAGCACGACTTCACGCCCATCGCCGGCGAGACCCGCATCTGCCTGAACATCCTGCATGAGGGCAATCAGACCGAGCTGCTCGAGAGCGGCCCCGAGATCTCGCCTGAGGAGCTCGCTGCCTTCTCCGCCAAGTTCGCCGAGCTCGTCGCCAAGGCCGACTGCGTGACCATCTCCGGCTCCCTGCCCAAGGGCGTCCCCGCGGACTTCTACGCCGGCATGGTCGCCCAGGCCGCCGAGCACGGCGTCCCGGTGCTGCTCGACACCTCCGGCGCCTCTCTCGACGCCGCCCTCGAGGCCGAGGTCAAGCCCACGCTCGTCAAGCCCAACCTCACCGAGATCAACGCGCTGCTCGGCACGTCGTACACGCCCGAGCAGGTGGCTGACCTGGCCGCCGCGCTCAAGGCCGACGCCCGCTTCGCCGGCATCCCGTGGGTCGTCGTGTCCATGGGCGCCGCGGGCTCCTTCGCCTTCCACGGCGACAAGATCTACCGCGCCGTCACCCCGCCGATCCCGGCCGTGAACGCCACCGGCTCCGGCGACTCCACCATTGCCGGCTTCGCGCACGCCATCGCCGCCGGCGCCGACGACGTGACCGTGCTCAAGACGGCCAACACCTGCGGCAAGCTGAACGCCATGGACCCGCAGACCGGCCACCTGGTCATCGAGCGCTGGGACGAAGTTTACAACGCCGTCGAGGTCACCGAGCTCTAGGCGGCTTCCCCAGGCACCGCACCTTCGCCCGAGTGCGATAGCTTGTGTACCTTCGTACACCGCGCCCTCGCCCTCGGGCGAATCTGCGGCGCCTGGGAGACCCGCGCGGCTTTGCGGGACCGATCTTGCCGTTCAATCGTCGGGCGCCGCACGCAAGGCGCGCGCCCTCCTCTTTCGCGGCAACCTCGGGCACTGTGGGAACCCGCTCTTGATTGGTGCCGGGTTGATTTGGTAGCACAACTCGACAAAACTTCACGAATTTCGGAAGTTATATCGAGCTGTGCTACCACCTTTGCGTTTTATGCCGCCGCGGATCCCGACTATTGGTCGGCAATTAAAAGCTGAGGGCGCTTGGCGCCTTCGGGCAGAGCGTCGAGGGCGTCCGCAAGGGCGCCCTCTCCATCTTTGTCTATGACGATGTGGTCCACCGCATCGAGTGGGGCGAAGCAGTAGGTGCCGCGCGCATTGAGTTTGCTGGCGTCCATGAGGGCGACGCTGCGCGAGGCGACGCCCATGGCCGCCGTCTTGATCTCTGCCATTTGCGGAAAGTCCGTCATGAACCCGCGGTTGGCCACGAACGCCCCTGGGCAGATGACCGCGAGGTCGGCGTGGAGCGCGCCGAGGGCCGCCATGGTGAGTGGCCCGAAAAGGTAGCGGTGCCCTTGGCGCAGCTCTCCGCCGAGCATGATGACCGTGACGCCGGGCAGGCTCTCGTCGATGAAGTCGGCGATGGTGATGTCCGCGGTTATGACCGTGACGCCGCTGCGGATGTCGAGCATGCGGACGAACTCGAGCGCGGTGGTTCCGGAGTCGACGAACACCGTGTCGCCGTCGTGCACCAGCCCTATTGCGGTGCGGGCGATGGCCTGCTTCGCCTCGACGTTGACGTTGATCCGCTGGTCCTGCACGGAAACGGTCAGTCTCTTGTGAAGCGAGACGGCGCCGCCGTGGGTTCGGCGCAGCTTGCCCGCGCTGGCCAGGGCGTCGAGATCCGCGCGCGCGGTGACCGATGAGACGCCGAAGGTCTCGGCGATATCGGCGACCTGCACCGACGAGGTCCGCTCGAGCATGTCCATGATGGCGGCGCGCCGTTCCTCGGCGAAGGTGCGTGAGGCTGTGGCGGACATAGGCGCCCCCTTAGGGAATCGTGTACGAATTGTGCAGATTCCATTTTCTTATATTTTCTTTTAAAGAAGCAAAAGAAGTTTCCATCTCTTTCGTTTTGTCATGAACGCAAGTGGGGGAAGGGGTGCGGAGGCAATCTCACATCTCGCCATCAGGGACCGCGTGTTGTGTTTTCTTGCCAATACCCATCAACATCCCGTGCGGACAGAGCGATGCAGCGGGCACGTGCACGGTGCAGTTTCGTACAATAGGGGCATCAAGTACGTCGGCGATGGGGCCGGCGAATTGCCAAGCGGCGCGGGGGCCATCCCGCCCGTGGAGAAGGGAGCGATCGCTCATGCTCGTAACCACCAAGGAGATGCTGCTCGACGCGCAGAAGAACCACTACGCCGTCGGCGCCTTCAACGTCGAGAACCTCGAGTTCGTCATGGCCGTCCTGGCCGCCGCCGAGGAGACGAAGTCCCCCGTCATCATGCAGACCACGTCCGGCACCATCAAGAAGACCGGCCTCGATTACTTCTACGGCATGGTCAAGGCCGCCGCTGAGCGCGCCTCCGTGCCCGTGGCCCTGCACCTCGACCACGGCGATGGCTACGATCGCTGCATGAAGGCTCTCCGCACCGGCTACACCTCCGTCATGATCGACGGCTCCCACGAGTCCTTCGAGGACAACATCGCCCTCACCAAGCTCGTTGCCGACGCCGGTGCCGCCATGGGCGTTCCGGTCGAGGCCGAGCTCGGCAAGGTCGGCGGCAAGGAGGACGACGTCGAGGTCGAGGGCGAGTCCCCCTACACCGACCCGGTCGAGGCCAAGGAGTTCGTCGAGCGCACCGGCTGCACCTCCCTCGCCATCGGCGTGGGCACCGCGCACGGCGTCTACACCGAGGAGCCCCACATCGACCAGGACGTCGTCAAGGCCATCCGCGCCGCCGTCGACGTGCCGCTGGTCCTTCATGGCACCTCCGGCGTGCCGGACGAGCAGGTCGCCGAGGCCGTCAAGAACGGCATCTGCAAGGTGAACTACGCCACTGAGCTGCGTCAGGCCTACACCAAGGGCTACATGGCCTACATGGCGGAGAACCCCAACAACTTCGATCCCAAGAACCCGGGCAAGGCCGGCGCCGAGGAGATCACCAAGATCGTCAAGATCCGCATGGAGAACCTCGGTTCCGTGGGTCGCGCCTAATCAAACACGCGCATTCCGCGAATCAAATCGAAATTCGCAGAGGGAGGGCGGCTTTCGGGCCGCCCTTTTTTCTGGCGCGATTGGAAATCGCATCCACAGGCTGCGTCAGTGGTTTCGAGCCACGAATCGGGCGATTTTGTAACGAGTTTTGAGCCCGTTCGAGTAGACGGCAGCTTTGGATGGCAAAACCCCAGTTGTTTGACGTCCGAAACCCTGGTGTACTCGGCCTCTTCGAAAACTCGTTACAAAATCGCCCGATTTGTGGCTCGTCTGTCCGCGTGCCGCTTATTATCCGAAGGACACGGCGGCAGGTTTACTCGCAGCCGTTCGTGACGCGTACATTCCGCGCAGCTCGGGGTCGAGCCGCGCAGCCTGGCGTCGTGCGCTCCGCGCGAATCGCCGCCGCACTCCGTTCGCCACACGTCGATCGCCACGCGCGTGCCATTTATCCCAGCAGCTTGCGGGCCTCCTGCACGGCGCCGTAGAGGTTGGCGTCGTTTCCGAGCGTCGCGCGGGTGACGCGGGGGAGGGGCATGGCGTCGAGCGGGCCCGTGTACGCCCTGCGCTGCTCGGCGAGTGCCTCCTCGATCGCCTCGATGAGAGCGTCGTGGCAGCTGATGCCGCCGGCGATGGCGAACACATCGGGGTCGAGGACGCATTGCATGTTGAACAGGCGCCCCGCGAAGGCCGCGGCATAGGCATCGAGCCCGCGGCGGGCGTCCGCGTCTCCGGAGTCGATCCACTCGAAGATCGTGCGACCGTCGACCTTTGTGTAGGCGGGGTCGTCGGCCAGGCCCTTCGCCTCGAGGACGAAGCGGCGCAGGCCCATCCAGCCGCAGAGGTCGGAGAACGTGTTTGCCATGGTGAGTGGCTCGGCGATGTCGTTGCGCATCATGCTGAATTCCCCGGCAAAGCAATGGGTGCCGTGGAGGACGGAGCCGTTAATGACGACGCCGCCGCCGATCCCCGTGCCGATGGCGAGAACCACGCCCACGCGCGTGCCCTTGAGTGCGCCCACCGCGTATTCGCCCATCGCGCAGGCCTTGCCGTCGTTACGCACCGCGACGGGGACGCCGAGCTCCTCACGCAGGATGCGGCCGATGGGGCATTCGTGCATATAGGTGAGCGCGCCGCCGTGGTAGATGGTGCCGTCGGGGTCCTCTTCGAAGATAAGGCCCGGAGCGCTCACGCCTACTGCCGCGAATGCTCCGGCATGCGTCTGCGCGATGTCGCAGATTGCCCGGACGACCTCTTCGCTTGAGGAAAACGCGGTCGGCGTGTCTCCCCGGTCGATCATGTTGAAGTCATCGTCGACGAGCGCCCATTTCACGCTGGTCCCACCGATATCCACGCCAAGATACGCACCCATTGCCGTACCCCTTCAGATATGACGATATCCGAAATGTACACCAAAAGGGCCTCGATACCCGAGGCCCTTTTGGCGAGTCGCTGTATTGGTGGTGTTCTTAGGCTGTGTACTGCTGCATGGGTGCCATGTTGAGCGCAAAGAGCAAGTTGCGAAACGACTGTTCGAGATTCGCGGTCTGGTCACTCGAGCGCTTGAGGGCGGTGGGACCGAGGAGGCCCTTTCTCTGTGTCGGGGGGAAGGAGAAAAGACTTGCACATGTGTGCTGCGACCGGTGCGTCCGGGTCAGCTTGGCATCGTTGGAAGAATGCATGCTCGGACCTCCTCGTCATCCACCAAATACAGCACGCGGGGCATCGCTGCATCGCCCCGGGTGCTGTCCTCATTATTGCCAGCAAGCTTCTCCTTGTTGCCATAAGAAAGACTTACGAGTCTTTGCCAGATTGATGAATGGCCAGTTCAGAAGTGAAAAATGAAATATAACGCGCTGCATGGCGACTGGCCAACCTTACGCACGCCTTAAGAAATCGACCGTTCGCCATGGCGCTTCTGTGGCGGGTCTGTTGGGGAAGTGTGAAGGGGCGTTTGTCGATACATCTCCGCGGGCAGAGTCATGCTCGCAAAGGGGGTCGACTTCATTTTAAGCATCGTGTGGAGTGCGCCATACGGCTGGCAAACCACGTATACTGTTTCGAAGCAAAGCGGCGTGATTGCACATGGCCGCAGCGCAGGACGATTCCTGCGGCTCCCGCACCCTTACGCCTCCAAGAAAGGGGCCGACATGCAGACGATGTACCAAAAGATGAGCGATGCCGAACTGGCCGATGCCCTTGTGGATCTCAAGGCCCAGGTCGCCGAGGTCAAGGCACGCGGGCTTAAGCTCGACATGGCGCGCGGCAAACCGTCGCCCGCGCAGGTGGACATCTCCCGTCCCATGCTCGACCTTTTGAGCTCCTCTGCCGATCTCACCGACGAGGGCGTCGACTGCTCCAATTACGGCTGTTTCGAGGGCATCCCGTCTGCGCGCAAGCTCGCCGGCGAGTTTTTGGGCGTTCCCGCCGAGCAGACCATCGTCCTCGGCTCCTCCAGCCTCAACATCATGCAGGACGTCATCGTCCATTATTGGGAGAAGGGCGTGCCCGGTCACACCCCGTGGCACAAGCTCGAGGGCGTGAAGTGGCTGTGCCCCGCGCCCGGTTACGACCGTCACTTCGGCCTCACCGAGGACCTCGGCATCGAGAACATCCCGGTCCGCATGACCGAGACCGGCCCCGACATGGACGAGGTCGAGCGCCTCGTCGCTTCGGATCCCTCCATCAAGGGCATGTTCTGCGTCCCCAAGTATTCCAACCCCACGGGTGTGACCTACTCCGATGAGACGGTCCGCCGTCTCGCCACCATGGAGTGTGCCGCCCCCGACTTCCGCATCGTGTGGGACGACGCCTACGCCGTTCATGATTTTGCCGAGGAGCCCGAGAAGCTCGCGAACATCTTCGATTTCGCGCGCGAGGCGGGCAACGAGGATCGCATTCTCGCCGTCGCATCCACATCCAAGATCACGTTCCCTGGCGCGGGCATCGCGTTTTTCGGCTCCTCGCCCTCGAACGTCGCGGAGGTCGCCAGCACCCTCAAGGTCGGCCTGATCTCCGCCAACAAGCTCAACCAGCTCATGCACGTGCGCTTTTTGCCCACGCTCGACGCCGTGCGCGAGCACATGGCCAAGCACGCGGAGTTCCTGCGTCCGCGCTTTGAGTGCGTTGAGCGCAAGCTCGAGGAGGGGCTAGCGGGTACTGGTTGCGCCACATGGACTCACCCCAACGGCGGGTACTTCGTGAGCTTCGACGGCCCCGAGGGCTCCGCCAAGCGCGTGGGTGCCCTGTGCAAGGAGCTGGGCGTCACCATGACGCCGGCGGGCGCCACTTGGCCCTATGGCAAGGACCCGCTCGACACGAACATCCGCATTGCGCCGAGCTATCCGAGCGTCGATGAGCTCTCCGCCGCGCTCGACGTGTTGGTACTCGCGGTCAAGCTGGTGAGTGCCGAGTTGGCGAGCGAGGAGCGCGCCTAGATGAGCGAGTCCTTTGACGAGTTTTTCGATGACGAGCAGGAGCTGATGGATGCAGGGGAGACGCTCGAGGGCGCGAACGCTGCATCTGCCGGAGAGCCTGCTGAAGAGTCTGGCCGGGACGGCGGATCCGAGCAGGCCTCCGAGCCCGAGCATGAGCCGAGAACGGAAGCCGGCTCCAATCGCAAGGCCGCTTCGGCATCTGCTGTCCCCACCCGACAGGCTCCTCCGTTTTGGATGGTCTTGGCCATTGCGGGCATCTCGCTTGTCTTGGGCGTGGTGATCGGCTATCTGATCGGCACCTCGGCGACCATAGCGGAGCTGAGCGCGAATGCCGGGCAGTCCGTGAGTGCTTCCGATGACGCGAGCGATGAGGCGTCGCTGTCGATGCCCGAGGGGCATCCCGAGGTCGACGTCGACGAGGAGGGTAACGCCACAGTTGTCGACGGTTCGAGCGCGACAGGTGAGACGGACACCCTCTCTCGCGCCAACACGTACTTCGACATGGGCATGGCCGCTATGGAAGATGCCCAGGACGAATCTGCGCAGCAGCAGGCGGCGGATCTGTTTGCCCAGGCAGTTGAGCTCTACGATGAGTACCTCGAGACGACTGACTCTCCGTCCGCCGAGGTCGATCGCGCGATCTGCGTGTTCTACACGGGCGACCACGATGCCGCCATCGCGGATTTGGAAGACCTGGTGGAGCGTGACGACTCCTTCGCTCCGGCATGGGCGAACCTCGGCATGTTCTACGAATCGCACGGGGATACCGCCAAGGCCAAGAAAGCGTATCGTGCCGCAATCGACGCTGCGGAGCAGGATGATACGTATGGCGTCAAGGATTATGCCCAGCAGCGTCTCGACGCGTTGAACGAATAGCGGCGGTGCCCTGGTGCCGCGCGCGATGAAAGGTGATATATGGAACTCATGATTACCACCAACCCGAGCCCTGAGCGCTACGTGGTCTCCGTGGCAGGCGAGATAGACATTTCGAATGCCGACAAGCTCCGCAATGCCATCGACCTGGCTCTGGAGCAGCCTACCGATCGCGTCGAGCTCGATTTCTCCCAGGTCGCGTACATTGATTCGACCGGCATCGGCGTGCTGGTGGGTGCTGCCCACCATGCGTCCGAGCGTGGTCGCGCCTTTGCCATCACGGGAGCCCAGCCCAATGTCGTGCGCGTTGTGCAGTTGCTCGGCGTAGACAAGGACATCGACATCAGCGCTGTGTAAGCGATTGAACGGACCTTGCGTTCTGCAAGGTCCGTTCATCGTGCGGGGGTATACTTAAAAAATTGCCGACACTCGCCGGCGCGCGGTTTGGCGCGTCGGCCATTCGACTGCCCTGGGAGGTATCCCGTGTTAGGAATCGGCTCAACCGAGTTCGTGATCATTCTGGTCTTCGGCTTTTTGCTGTTTGGACCCGATAAATTGCCGCAGATGGGTCACACCATCGGCCGTGCGCTGCGTCAGTTCCGCGAAACGCAGGAGAAGCTGACCGCCGTCGTGCAGACCGAGGTGGTCGACCCCATGGCTGCCGCGGCTAAAAAGCCGATGACGTCCGATGCCGCAGCCTCCTCGCATGACGACGAAGACGCCGATGCGCCCGCCTCCGCCACCGAGCCCGCACGCAAGGAGACTTTCGCCGAGCGTCGCGCTCGTTTGGCTGCGGAGCGCGCGGAGCAGGAGGCTGCCAAAGCGGCAGCCGAAGAGAATGCCGACGCAACTTCTGACGATACCACTTCTGCCTCTGCCTCCGTCGAGGAGCCCCAGGCCGAGACCAAGGAGGAGACGGTCGAGGAGTCCGCGCCGTTGACTACCGAGGACCTCTACGCCCGCCGTCCCCGCAAGCGCAAGGCTGCCGAGGTGACTGAGGCGGCGGACGATTCCGCCACATCCGCCGACGCTTCGAAGGGAGGTGAGCAGTAATGCCCATCGGACCCGCGCGCATGCCGCTCATGGATCATCTTGGTGAGCTTCGCCGTCGTCTCACCATCGTTGTGGCGTCGGTTGTCGCCGCCACGGTATTTATGTACTTCGCCGCACCCACGCTCGTGGATATCCTCAAGGATCCCATCAACGGGTCCCTACAGCCCGGCGAGCAGCTCTCCGTCATGACGTCGCTCGGTGGCTTCTCCATCAAGTTCAACATTGCCGTCAAGGTCGCGCTCGCCATGTGCACGCCCATGATCGTCTGGCAGATCCTTGCGTTCTTCCTTCCAGCCCTGCGTCCCAACGAGCGCAAGTGGGTCGTGCCTACCGTGCTCGTGGCAACGGCCCTGTTCTTTGCCGGCGTGGTGTTTTGCTACCTCTTCATCGCCCCGGCTGCCTTTGAATGGCTGCTTCAGGAGACGCGCTCGATCGGCGCCGCCATGCCGCAGCTTGAGGATTTCATCAACACCGAGCTGCTGCTCATGATCGGCTTCGGCGTATCGTTCGAGCTTCCGCTCATTGTGTTCTACCTCGCGGTATTCCATATCGTGCCGTACGCCAGCTTCCGTGGGGCCTGGCGCTATGTCTATGTGATCATGCTCGTGGTCTCGGCGTCCATCACGCCCGACGCATCGCCCGTGACGCTGATCTTCATGTACGCGGTCATGCTGTCGCTTTACGAGGTCGCCCTGCTCGTGACCCGTTTTGTTGTGGTCGCGCGCGATGGCAAGGCAGGCCTTACCGAGAGCCGCCTGGGCCTGTTCGGCGACGATGAGGACGACGAGGAGTAGCGCACGCGCGCCCATGGAACATGCATGAGATCGGCATCGTCAATGGCATACTCAAGACAGTGATCGACACGGCGCGCGAGGCAGGTGCTTCGCGCGTCGTTTCCGTTAAACTGCGCATCGGTGACATGTGCGAGGTCGTTCCCGAGTCGCTCGATTTTGCCTGGGAGGTCTTTCGGGAGGATGACCCGCTCACAGGTGAATCTGAGCTCGAGGTGGAGGATGTCCATCCCCGCAGCCGCTGCCTCGCGTGCGGTCATGAGTTTGACCACGACCGGTTCCACCTGCGCTGCCCTGCATGTGGGAGCCCGCAGACGCGCCTGTTGCAGGGACGGGAGCTCGACATCGTGTCAATGGAAGTCGAAACCGACGACGATTTCCAATTGGGGACGTAGTCGTTTTGGAAATCGTTTGGGAAAAACGGGGATAGAGTCGGAGCGAAAACAGGGAAGAGGACTTCATGGCGGAGAAAACGATCGATATTGCACAGCCGGTGCTTTCGCGCAACGAGCGCATCGCTGATCGCTTGAGAACGCGTTTCTCGGAGTCGGGGGTGTTTGTGGTGAACGTCCTTTCGAGTCCCGGATCTGGCAAGACCACGACCATCTTGGCCTCCAGTGAGCGACTGCGCGCTGCGGGTCTTACCTGTGCCGTTATCGAGGGTGACATTGCGTCCGACGTAGATGCCTTAGCGTGCAAAGATGCCGGCATGCCGGCCATCCAGATCAACACCGGCGGTCTTTGCCACCTTGAGGGCAACATGATCGAGCAGGCGGTCGACGCGTTCGATACAAGCGTGGGCCTGCAGGATATCGACGTGATCTTTATCGAGAACGTGGGCAATCTGGTATGTCCCGTCGACTTTGACCTAGGTGAAAACCTGTCGGTTATGATCCTCTCGGTTCCCGAAGGCGATGACAAGCCGCTCAAGTACCCGGGCATTTTCCAGCATGCTGGAGCCCTGCTGCTCAACAAGGTCGATGTGGCGGCTGCCTTCGACTTCGATCTTGCCGAATACAATCACGTTCTCGATGATTTGAACCCCACCGCCCCCCGTTTTGAGGTGAGCGCTCGACATGGACAGGGCATGGACGCCTGGTGTGACTGGCTGCTGGCTCAAATCGCGAACAAAGCGTCGCGCGCTTAAAAGCACCAGCTAGGACTCTCGGAATCACCCGTGCCCGTCCATATCCAACCTCGCTTGTCCTTACCGGCCCGCGTTCTTCTGCGCACCCGCCCGCAGCTGCCGCGCTGAAGAGCCTTCAACGTGGGCTTTTCGCGCTGTGGTCAGAACTCGTGTACACTGACCCCACACCATATATAGATACCGCCGGAAGCCCGTTGGGCACGCCGGTTCGCGCACACCAAAAAGGAGCCCGACGTGAAACTCGTCGTTGCAGAGAAGAACATCGCCGCGCAAAAGATCGCGCAGCTGCTGTCCGATGCCGGCGCGCCCAAGGCCGATAAGGTCTACAACACGCAGGTCTACCGCTTCAAGGTCGACGGTGAGGACTGGGTCTCGATGGGTCTGGCGGGACATATCTTGGCGCCCGATTTCCCCGAGGAGATCCTCTTCGACAAACAGATGGGCTGGTACGGTGTCTCGCCCGATGGCGAGGTCCTGCCGGCGGAGGTGCCCGACGGCCTGGCCCGCCCGCCCTACGATACCAAGCGCAAGCCTTTCCTACCCAACGGCATCTCCATCAAGGGCTGGAAGGTCGAGAGCCTTCCGTACCTCACGTGGGCGCCCATTGTGAAGCTTCCCGCGGAGAAGGAGATCATCCGCGTTCTCAAAAATCTCGCCAAGAAGGCCGACGAGGTCATCATCGCCACGGACTTCGACCGCGAGGGAGAGCTCATCGGCTCCGACGCCCTCAACATGGTGCGCGAGGTCGCACCCGAGCTGCCCGCCCGCCGCGCGCGCTATTCGGCGCTCATCAAGGGCGAGGTGACCGAGGCCTTCGCGAACCTCGTCGAGCTCGACCAGGATCTGGCCGACGCCGGTGAGTCCCGCCAGTACATCGACCTCATCTGGGGCGCGGTGCTCACGCGCTACCTCACGCTCGCCAAGTTCGGCGGCTTTGGCAACGTGCGCTCCGCCGGTCGTGTGCAAACTCCCACGCTTGCCCTGGTAGTCGAGCGCGAGCGCGAGCGCATGGCGTTCGTTCCCGAGGACTATTGGCAGATTCGCGGTGCGGCAGAGGCCCACGGGCAAGAGTTCAAGATCGCCCACACCACGGCACGCTTTACGGACAAAGCGGCGGCGGAGGCTGCGTTCGCGCACGTCGACGGCGCTACGACGGGTACTGTCGTCGCCGTGGCCAAGCGCAGCCGCAAGCAGCAGCCTCCGGTGCCGTTCAACACCACGGCGTTGCAGGCCGCGGCAGCGGCGGAGGGCATCAGCCCCGCCCGTACCATGCGCATCGCCGAGTCCCTCTACATGAGTGGCTTCATCTCCTACCCCCGCGTGGACAACACGGTGTATCCCAAGACGCTCGACATCGAGGGGATCGTGAAGGGTCTCGCGTCCGGCACGCCGGCGCTTGCGCCCGTGTGCAAGAAGGTTCTCGCCGGGCCTCTCACGCCTACGCGCGGCAAAGTCGAGACTACCGACCACCCGCCGATCCACCCCACGGGCCAGGGCGATCCCACCACGCTCGACGGCGGTCAGCTCAAGCTCTACAACCTCATCGCCCGGCGCTTCCTGGCGACCCTCATGGGCCCTGCGACCATCGAGAACACCAAGCTGTCCATTGATGTCGCAGGCGAGCCCTTCGCCGCGAGCGGTGACGTGCTCGTCAAGGCGGGCTTCCGCGAGGCCTACCCCTACGGCCTCAAGCGCGACGAGCAGCTCCCCGTGCTAGCCGAGGGCGACATCATCGACGTGCGCGACATCAAGCTCGAGGCCAAGCAGACCGAGCCGCCTGCGCGCTACAGCCAAGGCAAGCTCGTCCAGGAGATGGAGAAGCGGGGACTCGGTACCAAGTCCACGCGCGCGAGCATCATCGAGCGCCTGTACACCGTGCGTTACCTCAAGAACGACCCCATCGAGCCCAGCCAGCTCGGCATCGCCATCATCGACGCGCTCTCCGAGTTCGCCCCGCGCGTGACCACGCCGGACATGACCGCGGAGCTCGACGCCGACATGACCAAGGTCGCCGAGGGTAAGGACACGCAGGACCACGTGGTGGACCACTCCCGCGCCCTGCTCGCCGGCATGCTGGATGCGCTCATTGAGCACAAGGACGATCTGGGCGAAGCGATCTCCGACGCTGTCACCGCCGATGCCCGTGTGGGCGCCTGCCCCAAGTGCGGCAAGGACCTCGTCATGAAGACGAGTGCCAAGACCCGCGGCAGCTTCATCGGCTGCATGGGCTGGCCCGACTGCGACGTGACCTACCCGGTGCCCTCCGGTGTGAAGGTGAGCCCGCTCGAGGGCGAGGCCGCCGTGTGCCCCGAGTGCGGCGCTCCGCGCATCAAGTGCCAACCCTTCCGCCAGAAGGCCTACGAGCAGTGCGTGAACCCCAAGTGCCCCACCAACTTCGAGCCCGACCTCAAGGTGGGGGAGTGCTCGGTGTGCGCTGAGGCCGGTCGCCACGGCGATCTGATCGCCCACAAGAGCGAGAAGAGCGGCAAACGCTTCATTCGCTGCGCAAACTATGAGGAGTGCGGCGTGAGCTACCCGCTGCCCGCTCGTGGCAAGCTCTCGGCCACAGGCGAGGTCTGCGAGCACTGCGGCGCCCCCGTGGTGGTGGTCGAGACCGCGCGCGGCCCGTGGCGCATCTGCGTGAACATGGACTGCCCCGGCAAGGAGAAGAAGCCCGCCCGCGGTAAGGCGGGGGCGAAGAAGCCGGCGGCGAAACCAGGCACCAAGAAGCCCGCCGCGAAAAAGGGCGCTGCTGTCAAGAAACCCGTCGCGAAGAAGACAACGAAGAAGGCGTAACCTTCAGAACGCCTCAAAACCTCAAATCGCTCTCTATCCCGGGCGGCATAAGCCGCCCGGGACTTTTGTCCCGGGTCACCCTAATCGCCATGCTCATGGTGCTCATAAAGCGGTTCATATGCGACGGTGGACTCCACCTCGCCGTGTACAGGCCCGTTCCCACCGCGACGCAATTCTCGTCCGAGACGGTGGCGCGCTATCAGCGCATCTCGTGGACGATGAGTTTCGGCGCAACCTCATCGAGGTGCAGGTACCCGCTCGAAGCGCCCGCACCGATAAAATGGCTAAATAATACCGTTTTGTATCGCAGGGGCAGTTGGCGGCGCTCATTTCGGCCCAAATGCGCCCTGTTACGGGGCGCGTCGCGCCGCGTGAGCGGCGCGCGGGTCTCCCTCGCTCACCTGAGCTGCGCTTTTGTTTCCCTGGGATTCCCACGCTCGGGCAGACTCCGAAGCAAGTCGATACAAAACGGTAATTTTTAGCCAGTTTGCTGGCTTTTGCACTCGAGTGCGCCCGTTCGCTCTTTGCGAGCCAGCCCGCGGGTGCAATCCGCCGCCGTTTTCCGCCGGTTCGTCTCCGAACGCCGATGCGTGCCCTATACTCAGATTACTGTTGCGACTATTGCTGACATGTACGGTTCTACTGCTGCCTTTGCAAGGTAACTAGTGGCATGGCAGTGCGGTAAGCGACAGGACTCCCGCCGATGCGCATTCAAGGCAGATTCCACGCGAGAGAATGGATATCGACCTGTATCGATGTTTATCTGAGAAACACCGGGCGCGGTATGATGGATGCTCGTTTGGTTCACACGAGGGGCGTTATCTATGACACCAGGCCTGTTCATATCTGTTGAGGGCATTGACGGCTGCGGTAAGTCCACGCAAGCCGGCCTGTTAGCGCGTGCGCTTGAGCTCACGGGGCGCGATGTGTTGCGTCTGCGTGAACCCGGTGGCGTGGCTATCTCCGAAAAGATTCGCGCGATTCTGCTTGATCCAGCCAATACCGAGATGGGCGACGTTTGCGAGCTCCTGCTCTACGAGGCCGCACGCGCGCAGCTCGTGCATCAGGTGATCTGCCCTGCGCTCGCCGCCGGTCGTGTCGTGATGTGTGACCGTTTCTACGACTCCACCACAGCCTATCAGGCCTTTGCTGATGGGCTCGAGCGCGCGATGGTTGCCCAGGCAAACGAGCTGGCGGTCGATGGCTGTCATCCGGATCTCACGCTCGTGTTCGACCTTCCGGTTGAGGAGGCTCTGCGTCGCCGCTCGGGGCGAGATGGGGCAGAGGACCGTCTCGAGCTCAAGGGCCTTGAGTTCCAGCGTCGCGTTGCCGAGGGGTTTCGTGCCCTCGCCGAGGAGGAGCCCCGCCGCGTGAAGCTCGTCGATGCCACTCATTCCGTTGCGGGGGTGTTCGAGAACGTTGTGCGCGAGCTACGCGCAGCGGGCCTTGACGTTTCTGATGAACACGTCGCCGCGGCGCTAGCCGAGATGGATGGAGCGAACGAGAGCACCCTGTTGCCTTCCACGTCTACTGGGGAGGTCTGCTGGCAATGATCAAACAGCCTGTATCTACCGGGGAGGTCCGCTAGCCATGTCGGATCACCTCGCTCCCAACAGCCTCCTCGCCAAGCTCGATACGCAGCCGCGCGTGCGCGACTTCCTCGCGCGCGCCGCGGCCAGTGGTCGCGCGAGCCACGCCTATCTGTTCCTGGGCTCGCCCGGTTCGGGCAAGCTCGACGCCGCCTGGGCGTTGGCTCAGGCGCTCCTGTGCGCTGAGGAGGCCATTCCAGGTGCTTGCGCGGCTTGCGACGACTGCGTCCGCGTTGCTCGCCGCACCCACCCGGACGTGCACTACTACGCGCCCGAGTCCGCGACGGGCTACCTCATCGCCCAGACGCGCGACTTGCTCGAAGACGTCGCGCTTTCGCCCATCCGCGCCAAGCGTAAGGTCTACATCATCGATCGTGCCGAGCAGCTTCGCGCGAACACCGCGAACGCCCTGCTCAAAACGCTCGAGGAACCGCCGGAGAGCGTAACGTTCATCCTGTTGGGCACCAGCTCGGACGTCATGCTGCCCACCATCGTCTCGCGTTGCCAGTGCGTGCCGTTCCGCCCGCTGTCCACCGACGAGTCCACGACCGCAGTTGCGCGCGCCACGGGCCTGCCGCCTGCGCGCTGCCGCATGGCAGTGGCGGTTGCCGGCAGCCCTGCCCGTGCGGTGGAGTTCCTCAAGTCCGCCGATCGCCAAGCGGCCCGTCGTGCCATGGTCCGCGCGGTCGATGCGCTTGCCCACGCGGACGAGGCAGACATCCTCGCCTCGGCAAAGGAGCTCATGGGGGCCATTCACGCGCCTCTCGCGGAGGTCAAATCAACCCAGCAGGCCGTGCTCGAGCAAAACCAGGATTACCTTTCCCGTGGTGCTTTAAAGCAGCTGGAAGACCGCAACAAGCGCGAACTGAACGCCCGGGAGCGTTCGGGTATCATGGAAGCGCTGGCAAGCGTGCGCTCGCTGCTCCGTGACGTGCTTATACGGCTCGAAGACGCGCAGGACGCTCCCGTCAACGACGACGTTCGCGATGTGGTCGAGCGCATTGCCTCGGACACGACGACGACCGGGGTGACCCTCGCCCTCGACGCGGTTTCGTTGGCGGAGACGCGCATTGCCCGCAACGTAACTCCCCAGCTGGCCATCGAGGTCATGCTCTTCGATATCAGGAAGGCGCTCAAATGCCCGTAGTTGTTCCCGTCAAATTCGCGTTCGCCGCGCGCGAGTTGTGGTTCGATCCCCGTGACCTCGACATCCTCGAGGGCGATCACGCCATCTGCACCACCGAGCGCGGTACAGAGATCGGCCTTGTCACGGCCGACCCCTTTGAGGTCGAGCCGGAGGAGCTCGCCGCACCGCTCAAGCCCGTGGTTCGTATCGCCACCGATGCCGACCTCGACCGCGCCGACGACCTTGCCGACGCCGGCGAGGACGCCATGTTCGACTTCCGTCGCCTGGTGGAGAAAAACGGTCTCGACATGAAGCCTGTGGGCGTCGAGTACCTGTTCGGCGGGGAGAAAGCCGTCTTCTACTTCGCTGCCGAGGACCGCGTGGATTTCCGCCAGTTGGTCAAGGACCTCTCCGCCCATTTCCACGTGCGCGTGGACATGCGCCAGATCGGCGTGCGTGATGAGACCCGCCTGCAGGGCGGGTATGCGACATGCGGTCAGGAGCTGTGCTGCACCCGCTTTGGCGGTCAGTTTGAGCCGGTTTCCATCCGCATGGCCAAGGAGCAGGACCTGCCGCTCAATTCCGCCAAGATCTCGGGCGTGTGTGGCCGCCTTATGTGCTGCCTGCGTTATGAGTTCGAGGCCTACAAGGACTTCAAGAGCCGCGCCCCTAAGAAGAAGACGCTTATCGACACCCCGCTGGGCAAGGCGCGCATCATGGAGTACAACACCCCGCGCGAGCAGCTGGTGCTGAGGCTCGAGAACGGCAAGGTCTTCCGTGTCGACCTCGCCGACATGTCCTGTACCGACGAGAACAAGGAGCGCTGCGAGAGCCAGGGCTGCGCGTGCCGCCCCGACTGCGTAACGCGTGACGTCCTCGAGCGTCTTGAGTCGCCTGAGCTCGCCCTCGCCCTCATGGAGCTCGATCGCCAAAATGGCATCGATGTCGGCGATGGCCTCGACCGCGCCGACCGCATCGTCGCTTCCGGTCCGACTCCGCGCCGCAAGCGCATGCGTGAGGAGGAGGCGGCAAAATTTGAGAGTGCGAGCTCCGGCAAGTCTGGTCGAGGCCGCAAGGGTGCTTCCAGCGCTGCGCCCGCCAAGGGCAAGGGCCAGGATCGCCCTGCTTCCGCCGATGAGGTCCCGCCGCGCCGTCGCCGTCGTCGCTCGTCCGCAGGCGAGGAGAGCGTTCAGGCCGCTCCCGCCGTGGACGCCTCCGTGTCTGCCGAGGGCTCTGCGGGCGGTCGGCGCCGCAGGCATCGCGCCAGCGATGAAGCAGGTGCCACGTCGCGTGCGGGCGGCGTCCGTTCCGCTTCGACGGCGGGGGAGGCCGCTGCGGATGTGACGCCTGGTCGCAGTCGTCGCCGCAAGCATGTGGCCTCAAACGAGGCTGCACCTCAGCGAAGCGAATCTGCAAACGAGGCCGGTTCGGGCGGGCAGCGTCGCAAGCGCTCCCGCAAGCCCGAGACCCCCTCTGTTGCCGATCAGCTTGCCGAGGGCAACGTCAAGGTTCAGCGCCGTCGTCCGGGTGATGGGGGAGGTACAGAGGCGCAAAACCGTTCCGCCGGCTCTTCTGGCAACGCTGAGGATGCGCCCAAGAAGCGCCGCCGTCGCTCGCGTCGTAAGCCCAAGCAGGATGGGGCGGACGGCTCCGATTCTGCGGCACCGCGGACCGAATAGGTGTGTGCCTGCTCAACAGGCGCGCCCATTGGAACGACACGCCCTCCCTCGTCAACACGGGGGAGGGCTTTTTGATGCGTCGCGTCGGGATTGTGCAAGGTGGGGGCGAGCGTGTGGGTGGGCGCGTGACAGGGCTCTTGCGGGAGCTTGCCGAGCAAACGTTGGAGCTGCTCTCGCCCACGCGCTGCGCGAGTTGCGAGGCGCCCGGTGCCCTGGTGTGCGATGCCTGCCTGCGGGATATGGTGCGCATCAATCCGGCGCACGCCTGCACGCGATGCGGAGCTCCGTATGGGAGCCTGCTTTGTACGGAATGCCAAGGGGACGAGGTCGAGCTCGACCGGTGTCTTGCCGCCGTGGTGTTCGATGGGCCTCCCGCACGTATCGTCCGTGCGTACAAGGACGGGGGAGAACGGCGGCTATCCACCGAAATCGCGTGCATCATGCACCGTGCCGCGCGCGAGGCCGAGCTCACGGTGCCCGCACGGTACGGAGGGCTTCTTTCGCGGGTGGACGCGGTGACGTTCGTCCCCGTGACCTCATCGGCATACCGACGCCGCGGATTCGACCACATGGAGGCTATCGCCTGCGATTTTGCGGATGCGAGTTGCCTGCCGCTCATCGATGCCCTGGTGAAACACGGCTCACTCGACCAGCGAGAATTGGCGCGCGAAGAAAGACTTGCTCGCTCACGAGGGCAATACGAGGTGGTCGCTCCGGTTGGTGGTATGCGGGTCCTGCTGCTGGACGACGTCATTACCACGGGAGCCACCATGAACGCCGCCGCCCACGCGCTCAAATGCGCCGGAGCCGCGCGTGTAGACTGCCTTGCATTCGCCCGCGTGTGGTGATGTGTAAAAATGCACCTGTCCCCTTTTACACACCCCTTGCAACCTGCGGTATAATGCCGCGAAGTTCCTTCCAGGCTGTGGTTGCGGGAGCGCGCGAGCGAAAAACGCCGTGCGCTCCCTAGTCCAAGACAGACGCGGTCAAAGGGATCCACGTAAGCCGAAGCGTGCGCGCGGAGGCGATCATGGCGCGTCCTAGAGGTCAGTCGCACCGTCCGTCCTACTTGTTTTTGAGGCAATAGTGCCTCGCGGGCGAGCGGGCTAGTCGTGATGCCGCCGCGGCGGTTGAGCAAACGTCCCAGTGCGCAGGTGTGGGGTCAAAAACCAGGTCAGCTGGGGGAACATCGATGGAAAACGCCTGCGCGCGGATGCGTCAACGTGCGCTCGCAGGCGAGGCAGGGATGTTGGGTTGAGTCGGGGGCGAAGATGGTGCGCAGCATGGTGCGGCGGAACTGGGCAAAGGGCGGCAGGTCGTGGAGCGTGTTGCTCGCGGCGGGAGCATGCGCGTGCGCGCTGACCCTCGGCTTGAGCGGCTGTGTGTTCACCACGCCGCCGCGCGCCGAGGTGAAGCGGGAGCGTGTTGAGCCCTCACTTACCTCGAGCGACTTAGTGAGCGAGGGGTATCTGACCGTTGCCATGGATACCACCGAGGCTCCCCAGGCGATGATCGAGACGGATGGAACGCCGTCGGGCTATTACGCCGACGTCGCTCGTGCGCTCGCCGAGCGCCTGGGCCTCGACCTCAAGGTCGTTTCCTCCGCCGATGCCCCGGGAACCCTTTCCGATGGCGAGGCCGATATCTTTCTCGGCGGCAAGTCGACCGACGATGACGAGGAGATCGTCATTGCCGGGAATCTGCTCGAGGATGGCTCGTCCCTGTTCGTGCACAATGAGGACGGCTCCCTTGAGTCGCCCGCGCTCGACGCAGACTCCCTTTCCGGCGCGGTGATTGCCGTCCAGGGGGATTCCGCCTCACAGGACGCGCTGGTGCGCGGCGGCGTAACCGCGACGTTCAAGACCTACTCAAATGTGAACGAGTGCTTTGAAGCCCTCGGTTCCGGTGAAGCGGAATACGTCGCCTGTGACGCGACTGCCGGCGCATATCTCGCCCGCGCCTATCCGGGAACCGTCTTTGTGGCGACACTGAGCTCGCTCGCTTCGTACGGGCTCATCCTGCCGGCAGACGGGGGCAACCTCGCCAGCGCCGTTGAGGACGCACTCGCCGCCATCGAGAGCGATGGCACGCTCGATGCTATATATCGTTCCTGGTACGGGTCTCTGCCTTTTGGCCTTTCAAACGAGCAACTCGCCGGACTCTCAGCTTCCACTGATGATGCCTCCGAGGACGAGGCGGTCGACTCTGGGGAGGATGGAGAGCTGGTGATCGAGGGCGACCTCAACGCACTCGACTAGCCACAAGCGGACCCTCTCGGCGCGACAATTCGGCAATCGGTTCACATGCTCCAGTCAACGGGAGTGCGACGGACTCGCGTGTGGAAGTGCCAATCTTGGGTACAACAAGGACATGGTCCTATCCCCGGATAGATTGGAAACACGTATGGATATCAAGGTCTCCGGTCGCAAAACGACGGTAACCGATGCGCTGCGTGCCCATGTCGATGAGAAGATCGGCGAATCCCTCAAGGTGTTCGACATCGAGCCCATGACCGCCGACGTGGTCTTGCGCTACGAGAAGAACCCTTCAAATCCCAACCCCGCCATCGTCGAGGTCACCGTTCGCGCCCGTGGCTCCGTGATTCGCGTTGCCGAGCATGGTGCGGACATGTACGCCGCCATCGATTTGGCGGCAGACAAGGTCACTCGCCAACTGCGCAAGTTCAAGACGCGCGTGGTCGATAATCGCCAGCAGGGTCTGTCCGCTGCTGACGTTGCGCCCGTTGAACCCGTTGCCGACCTGGCCGACCTGCTCATTCCCGAGGATGACGACGAGCAACTCGTCCGTGTCAAGGAGATCGAGCTCACCCCGATGACCGAGGAACAGGCACTCGTTCAGACCGATCTGCTTGGCCATGATTTCTATGTGTTTGAGAACAGCACGACGGGTTTGGTCAATGTGGTGTATCACCGTAAGAATGGTGGATACGGCATTATCAAGCCCAAACTTGAGGTAGAGGGCGAGTAAAATAGCATCCATTGCATGATTTGGATGGCGGTCATCCCATGTGGGTGGCCGCCACTTTGTTGCGAAAGGCATGCACATGGAAAAAGCTCCCGTCGCGATCGAACGTCCCGGCAAGTGCCGAATCGTCATCGATACGTGCGCTGACCTCTCGCCGGAGGTCGCTGCGACGCTCGACGTGGATATCTTGGGATTCCCCTACATCCTCGACGGTGAGGAATTCACCGATGATATCTGGACATCGATTACCCCCAAGGAGTTCTACGACAAGCTCCGCGCAGGTTCCAAGGCGTCGACATCCGCCGTTTCACTCGGCCGCTACATCGAGTTTTTCACGCAATGCGCCGAGGAGGGGACGCCCACGGTGTACCTGTGCTTTACGAGCGCCCTGTCATCGAGCTACAACTCCGCGTGTCGGGCAGCCGAACAGGTGCGCGCGGAGCATCCCGATTTCGAGCTGTACGTCGTCGATAATGCTTTGCCGTGTTCGTGCGGCGAGCTGCTCGCCATGGAGGCTGTGCGCCAGCGTGCCGCGGGCTTGAACGCTCGCCAGCTCGCCGATTGGGCGGACGAAGCCAAGACATACGTCCACGGGTACTTTACGCTCGACGGGCTTGATGCCCTCGCTGCCGGTGGTCGCATTCCTCCTGCCGCCGCATCGCTCTCGTCCAAGCTGGATATCAAGCCCGAGCTATCCTTCGATCTTGCGGGCTCGCTATCGCTCATCGGCGTGAACCGCGGACGCAAGAAGGCGCTTAAGTCGCTTGTCAAATCGTTTAGGGAGAATTACGAGCTCGATCCCACGTTGCCCCTGACGATCGTATCGTCCGATGCCGAGAAGGACGCTGACTGGCTTGAGGCCGCCGTTCGTAAGGAGCCCGGTTGTGAGGACCTCACGATCTTGCGCGGATCGGTGGGGCCCACCATCGGTGCGCACGTTGGGCCGGGCATGGTTGGGCCACGTCGTGCTTTTGGGGGCAAGAACCGCGCC